>ENA-OUNI01000083-OUNI01000083.1-human-gut-metagenome-genome-assembly--contig:-NODE-83-length-36278-cov-7.290697_pt1 | contig 36278 bp, 47 predicted proteins | sample MGYA00242499_ERZ504580 | MGnify/ENA primary metagenome ERZ504580 (study PRJEB26092, sample SAMD00036315) | human gut metagenome | host: Homo sapiens | study: EMG produced TPA metagenomics assembly of... | reverse complement strand
TATCTGACTGAGTTGGGCTGCATTCTTTGATGTAATAACTGGGACACCAGTCTGCGCTTCAATTGCTTTCCGCGCATCGCCAGCAACCTTTCCACCGGCACGTGCAGTCTCTATATTTTCGCTAAATGTTACCGGCTCTTTCTGCTTTGATATTTCTGTAGTCGTAGCCTCAGCCAACATATTCAAAACAAGTTCCAGTGTTGTCATATTATCGCGGAGATTTTCTTTTGTCAATCCCTTGAGCGTTTTGTACTGCCGGGTCGTCATCCCTGACCACGCACGGGATATCTCATCAGTCAGGATGGCGTATTCCACCCCCTTCTGAACACCGCGGGCATCCCATTCATCGGTGAGTTCCTTTCTCACCTGGATTGCCTGAAGGCGCTGGTTGATCCACTCGCGGGAATAGCCTTTCTTCAGATAGGTTTCCAGTGCGCGATCAATGGTCAGTTCCGGATCAATCGTTTCCTCAATGCGTTCCCGACCCACTTCTGCCAACCAACGCTTGAAGGCTCTGCTTTGTGTGACGGGATGGATTGGATGATTCGAAGAAGCTGTTCCGTATCCGCTACGTCAGTTAACCGCTTTTTCCCGTCAGCGGCGGTCATTTTCAACTGGTTACAAGATGTAACCGGTTCAAAGCCCTCGTCCACAAGGCGTTTTTTTGTAACCTTCCAATAGTTTCTGGCCGCTTGATGGTTCGGAGCCTCCGTCAGCACAGCCACCACATCGACGATAGAAAAATACCACTCCTCTTTTTCTTCATCCCATGCAGTGCGGATGCGCTTATCTTCAAAAAGCTGAATCTTATCATCCAGGCCCATACTCATTTCTCTCTTTCTCTATGTTATCATCAGGTGATCAAGCAGCCCCTGGCACCCATCAGACACATCCCGCCATGTAGCTTCGAAGTTGTCGGTGTACCACGGGTCGGCCACTTCCTGACCGGGGCGGTCTGTGTAGTCCAGCAGGAGGTGCATCCTGTCCGCAAAGTCTCCGCCGCAGATACGGTACATATCCCGGAGGTTTGCCTGGTCCATCCCGATCAACAGGTCGTACTTCTCGTAGTCGCTGTTCACGAGCTGCCGTGCGGCGTGGCAGGAACAGCCGATCCCATGTTCTGCCAGCTTGCGCTGGGCAGGAGGATAGACTGGATTTCCAAGCTCCTCCCGCTGGTCGCCGCGGAGGCGATCTGGAATTGGCTCTCCAGACCGGCTTTCCTCACAAGGTCTTTCATGATATACTCGGCCATTGGGCTCCGACAGATATTGCCGTGGCAAATAAAAAGTATCTTTTTCACGTTCTCCGCACTCCGTTACAGTTTCTTTTTCTTCAGTATAGCAGATATCCTCCGGTTCGTCGAGCTTATGAAGCCCCCACGCGCCATGCTGGATCTGTCTGAGCAATTCTGTCTTATTCCAGCCATGCTCCAGCGCGGCATTGAGATACCACGCCCGTTCCTCCGGTGTTTCACAGGCTTCCAAAATCGTCACATTCTGCGTCCACGCCAGCCTCAGCGCCTTTTCCAGCCGAACCGGTGTGTTTCCATAGGTCAGATAAAAGGACCGCATACGGCGCAGATTACGGGGTGAGAAGCCCTTTCGGTCCGGGTACTCCGCCTGGAGATACTCCGCGCCATGACAGCCGCGCCCTTCTCTGTTCTGGCGCATACGGCCCTGCCGATCTCACAGTACAGCTCCATCTCTGCCAGATCGGAGCCCATCAGGCATCCAGGACCGAATACAGAGAAGAATAGTTCGCTTGGTTTTCGGATGTTCATGTCCGCTCCTTTCCGGCGTGTCCGCTTGGTAAAGAAAGCCGTAAAGGAAAATGCGGAAGAACATTCCGTGCTTTCCTTTACGGCTTCCACCGATCATATAGCTTGTACGATTTAATTTTAGAGAAGGATATGCCGCGCCTCTTGACAGCCGCGGCCTCCTCTTGGATATACTCTTTTTTATTGATACGATGTTGAAGCAACTCAAAGGTATGTAAAAAAGTCAGCCACCAAGCAACAGATCTCGCCTTTCTGGTCCTTTCCCCAGTACCAGTAGTAGACGCCGCTTGGAACGGTAAAAAGGGCCGCTGAGTAACTGCGTCCGGAGAGATCCCGGCTGCGCAGCGTATTCCCCAGCGCTCCTGATTCTCCTTCAGAATCTCATCCAGAACCATTTCATGCTCCACATCTGAAAACTCAGATTTCATACAGGCATCTTTGAAATACTGGCCATCTATAAATCCCTTGTCGACTCGCTTACAACATAGCCGCAGTTCCTGCGGCGGGACCGCTCAGCATCCCATAGCGTTTTTGCCGCTGTGAAAGTCACTGGAGGCCGATCTGTAAAACAAATCTCCGCAAATGCAAGTACACAGTCCCTGTCAGAATGGGCGGTATATGCGAACACCGGATACATACCGGGACGGACCTTTTGCTGAAACGCCTTCCGCTTGAAGTCAGCGATTTCGAACCGCAATGTTGGGTCTGCCATCACGATCTCGCCTGTCGGCAGACTGATGAGGCCGATGTCGTGGCTCTGGATAACAGACTTGCCGTATCGGTTCTGCAAGCTGGCACCATCTACCGTGTGTATGATCTTTAGATTGTCCTGTGCATCCATATTATCATCCTCTGGAATTCAATGATTTTTTCAGTGGTATTATAAAATCCCTATACCATGACTGCTCCCTCACCATTGTACCCACTATATTCCAGAACTTCAATCCACATTTATTAGTCTGCTGATTTCCAATGTCAGGTCACATTTTAAGAGCTATTTTCCCGCTTTCATTTTATCATCTAACTGTTTTCTCGAAAAGAAAGCTGTAAAGGAAAACGCGGAGACGGCTCCGCGCTTTCCTTTACGGCTTCCGCTTATTATATCACTTGCACGACCTGCTCCCAAAGGAGAATGTGCTTTTTGTCCACCGCCTGATTGTCATGAAGATGGCCGAACAGCCAGTAGTGGTATCTGGCCCGGTTTTTGACTTCCTCCAGAAAGTCTGTCAGCCGGTCCGCCCGAGCGTGGGGGATGATCTTTTGCGTTATGCTGGTGGGGGCGCAGTGGGTCAGAATGTAGTCCACCGCCCAGTCATGGGCGTCCAGGTTCATCCGAGCCTCCTCATACTCCTCATCGGAGGGAAGTTCCTCTGGCCACCAGGACACGCCCTTGACCCGGAACATGGCCCTGGCCCGCCGCATCCGCCAGTACCGCTCCTCGAAGCCCGGTTCCTCCGGTCCAGGATGCCATCCTGAATATCGTGCGAGGACGCTCCACCCATGGTGAAGAATGTGTATCCTTCGATGTCAAAGACCTGCCCACGCATGAGGTGCAGCACATGGGGCCGTACTTCATGGATCCTGCCTCCGTGCCACAACCTTTCCGGCAGCGCGTTCAGCATGGCAAAGTTCTCGTGGTTCCCATCCAAGAAGCAGTCGTAAAAGGCTTGTCCTCCAGCCAGTCCAGCCAATACTTCTCCGCGGGTGTTCCACCCCAGAGTCCTCCAAAGTCGCCTGCGATGATCACCATGTCCTCGCGGCTCATCTTTTTCTGCTCCGGGAAGTATTTCATCCCAAGCCGCTGAAATCCGCCGTGTGTATCGCCTGTGACATAGACGCTCATGATGCGTTCCTCCAATCCAGTTGTTCGATCTCCTGCTCCACCTCGGTACCGTTCCGGAAGGTGACCCGGATCTTGTCTTTTGCGAGGACGGTTACTTTCTCCACCAGCTGGTAGACCACGCTCTGATCCCACTCCGTCAGTTCTGCCGCATAGGCGCTCATGGCCATTGAGGCTGCTTTCAGTCTCTGGTTCAACAGTTCATTTTCCTGATGGACCTGCTTGATCCGCGACTTATGTTCCTTGAGATCCGCCATTGCGTTGGATATCATGCGGAACCGCTCCGCATAGTCTTCCGTGCCACCCGCGGCGGACGCCTCCGCCAGCAGGCTGTTGAACTGCTTCTCCAGTTCCTCCAGCATCCGGTCGATGTCCGCGAGGCTCATGGTCTCGCCGGGGATGGGCGCCAGTTCCTGCTCCATGGCCCCCATCAGCTGGACTTCCAGGCGTCCCTGCTGTCCATCACGCTGTTGATGGCGTTCAGGATCGCCTGCTGGAGCGGCTTTTCCTCCAGCGTTTCAGAGTGCTTACAGTATTTTGCCCCATAATCCAGGCGGCTCCCGCACCGCCACACAGCCCGCTTGATTCCGCCCTTGTTCCACACGCACCGGCGATAGCCTGTCCCGCAGTGGCCGCAGAACATGAGATTTGTCAGGATGTACTTCCCGCTGTACTTGCTCCGCCCGGTGGGCGCGCTCTTGCTGGTACCGCCTGTCTGTGCCCTGCGCCGGGCTATCTCCAGCTGCGCCGCGTAGAAGACGTCCCGGCTCACGATCCCCTCATGGTGGTCCTGGACCAGATACTTGGGGAGCTGGCCGTTGTTCTGGATCACCTTTTTGCTGATGCAGTCCTGGATAAAGGTCTTCTGGAGCAGCGCATCACCGCAGTATTTCTCGTTGCTCAGAATACTCAGCAGGTTCTTGATGGTCCACTCCTGTTTTCCTATCGCGTTCAAGGCCCCCTGTGCCTCCAGCTTGCTCTTGATGGCCCGCAGGGTGTCTCCGGCCAGATACCGCTGATAGATAAAGCGGACGGTCTCCGCCTGCTCCTCGTTGATCACCGGCCTTCCGTCCGGGCCCTTCTCATACCCAAGCATCCACTTGTACTGCATCGTGACATGGCCGGCTTTCATGGACCTTCGCTTTCCCCAGCGGACATTGGCGCTGGTGTTCTCACTTTCAGACTGGGCGAAGGCGCCGTGTATGGCGATGAGGAACTCGCTCTCCGGATAGATGGAGTTGATATTCTGTTCCTCAAAGATGACCGGGATACCCAGTTCCCGCAGTTCTCGGGTATAATTGAGGGTGTCCACCGTATTCCTTGCGAACCGGGAAACGGCTTTGGCCAGGATCATGTCGATCTTTCCCTGGCGGCACATCCGGATCATCTGGAGGAATTCCTTCCGCTTACAGGTGGAGGTGCCGGTCTTGCCCTCATCCGCGAACACCTTTACCATGGTCCAGCTGGGGTTCTTCATGATCTTCTCGGTGTAGTAGGCAAGTTGGTTTTCATAGCTGGTGAGCTGCTCCTTGCTGTTGGTGGATACACGGCAGTAGGCCGCTACCCGCAGGTGCCTCTTTTGGGCCTGCTCCTGGGGCGTTTCCTTCTTGGCTGGGATCACAATGACTTTCGGAGCGGTTTCTGTCATGGCTGTTGTCCTCCCTTCATGATCTGGCCGTTTTTCAGCTGGACCTGAGTGCCTTTTCCTCTGTATGTGATCTGTCGGACGCTCTCACGCAGGAGCTCCCGCTCCAGCTCCTCCATGAGCGGATGGTTCCGGAAGAGCTTTTGGAGCCGCGTCGTCTCATATTCCTCCGCCCCAATGGCGTTGAGCCTGTGTTCTGCCAGCCGAAGCGCCATATCCCTGGTCCGTTCGCCATCTACAGGCGGGGATTGGAGAGCCTCCTCCAGCTCCCGGCGCATTTTCCCGCTCTCTGCCTGGTCCTCCATTTCTGCCTGGCCGGAGGCAATACGCTCCGGGTGCTGGACAAGACGGTTCAGAAGCGTCAGGGTCTGCTGTTCCACCCAGGCAGGCGGGGGACCGCCGCACAGCCGCCGCAGCTCCATCTGGGCCGGCGTTTCCTGACCGGGACCGCCCGGTCCCTGCGGCGCTCCTGCGCGCTGCGGAACTGCTCCTCCGGGAGTATGGCCGGGTACCGGTCTGTCCCGATGTATCTCTTATCCTCCAGAATACGGGCCACCATATTTTTGTTCCACAGCTTGCCCTCGTCATAGGCAACTCCCCGCTCTTGGAGTGCCTCCACCAGTTCCTGATAGGGCGCCCCGGCCAGATAGGTCTGGTAGATCCAGCGGACTGTTTCCGCCTCTGCCGGATGGGGAGTGTACTCTCCGAACTCCATCCGGTATCCGAAGGGCTGCTTTCGGTTGTTCGCCATCAGCGCACCGTCCTCTCGATGGCCTCTGTCAGCTCCAGCCCATTGATCAGCCGGAACCGCAGGCATTCGTTGTTCTCCACGATGATCTTTGCAACCAGCTCGCTGAACAACTCCTCATCAAACGCCTCCAGAAATTCCGGCCCGGTCTCCAATATCTCCAACAGGACTTGAGTCTGCCGGATGGTCTGGTCCTCCTCGGGCTCCAGAAACCGTTCCTTTTCCAGCTTGGCGGTGCGGAGCTGTTCAGCCAGCGTGTTGCTCCGGGTAATATAAATGTCAGGATCGACAAGGCCCTGTTGCTTCAGCTCGGCCAATAGTCGCTCCTGACGGACGATATCCGCTATTTGTTTGTTCGCTTCCACGATGTCCAGGCTCCAGAGCAGCTTCCCGTTTTGGACTGTCTGGAGGTCCGTAAGCAGTTGGGAGAGAATCGGCATTCCACGGTGCCGCAGTTTGTAATACAGGCGGAGGAAAGCATGTTCAAATTCAGCTTCCGGGATCTGCGTGATCTGACATTTGTCAGGCGACTTATCGTGGAGCCTGCAAGTCCAATAGGCGGTTTCCCTGCACTTTTTTCGTTTGAATATGGAACCGCAGTTCCCGCAGATGACGGTACCGGTCCATGGGTATGTGACTCCGGACTTTGGGCGGATCACCATGCCTTTCTGCTTCAGCAGTGCCTGTGCCTGGTCAAACACTTCCCGGTCAATAATGGCCGGATGGCTGCCCGGTACGAAATACTGGTCATACTCACCTTGATTTCGCTTCTTCCTGTGGGGCAGTGTTCGGGTGGTATAGGTCTTTTGCGCCAGCGAGTCACCCGCGTATTTTTCATTGTGGAGGACATATTGGATCGACGTTGTCTGCCAATATGGGGTCTTATCTCTTGTGGGGATCCCATATCGTGTGATCTCTTTGGCGATGTCCTCCATGCTGCGTCCATTGAGGTATCTCTGGAAGATCAGGCGGATGATCTCGGCCTCCGCCTCGATGATCTCCAGCCCTCCGCCGACCAGGCGGTATCCAAACGGGGCCTTGCAGGTGATGAAGCGGCCCTTTTTCATTTTCTTCTGGTAGGTCCAGCGGATATTTTCAGAAATAGTCTCGCTCTCTTTCTGAGCCATCATGGAGAAGATGGCTGTCAGCAGCTCGCCGGACATCTGGGCGGTATCGATGCCCTGCTCCTCGAAGCAGACCCCGACCCCCAGGTCCCTCAGCTCCCGGACCGCCATCAGGCTCTCGCTGGTGTTTCGCGCGAACCGAGCGGTGGATTTTGTCAGGACCTTGTCGATGCGGCCTCTGCGGCAGTCTTTCAGGAGCCGCTGGAAGTCATCCCGCTTCTCCGCGGAGGTCCCGGTGATCCCCTCATCCGCATATACGTCCACGAACTCCCATTCCGGGTTGCCGGTGATGAGTTCTGTGTAGTAGGCATTCTGTGTGGCAAAGGAGTGGAGCTGGTCCTCAGAGTTGGAGCTGACACGAGCGTAAGCTGCCACACGCAGTTTCCGGGTCCGGACGGCCCAGAGGCCGGGATCATGATAACATGGGGGGTGCTGTTCAGTGCGAGGGATCCACTGATCGCTGTCTGTCCGTTCATCTAAATCACCTCTGTTCAGCCACACACAATACCCTAACTTTCTCTGAAAAGCTATACTCAAATGCAACAACTATTGAGGCGAATATATGACGTCCGCTCCTGTTTCTACCCGGAGCCGCGCGGCGATCTTCCGCGCCTCCGCTTCGCTGATAATACTGGCGTCCCGCAAGGCACACAGCAGGTTTACCATACCAATGTAGTTTACATTCGCGTTCATGCTTTTCCCTCCCAATCAGGCTTCTTCATCCAAAGAGAGACCAGGCAGTTTTATTTTCAGAAGGATTGCGTCATATCTAACCCTTCTGATTCTTCCTGGTCCTCGAAAGGAGTCTCATCCAGTTCTTCGGGCAGTGTTTCATCGGGGATCTGCATCGCGGCCGCGAAGCGTGCAAAGGAAAGCGCCCGGTTCAGAGATATGTTTTCCTCTTTGACACTTTGCACCGCTATGTTTTGATCCTTCAGGTCTGTCATCGTATCAAGTGCTTCTGAAAGGTCTCTCCCCAGCCGATTCCACGAAGAAATTAGCAGGACCTCAAAGTCATGCTTCGCCGCGCCAAGACGCACATACTTCAGGCTGCTCTGGCTCGGGGAATGGTCAGCGGCAACCTCCGTCACCTCATATCCTGCTTTATCTGCGTACTCCAGCAAAAGCGACTTCTGGGCCTTCAGGTCTTCATCGGTCCTGGCTTTCAGATACAGCCATGCTTTCTTCTTTTCCGCCATAAGCTTTATGCCTCCCATGATGGTGCGCCAGAGATAAGCTCCGGCGCACAGCGATCCTTCATTCGTTTTTCAGTCGTGTATGAAACAAGCGGGGGCCGCTCCACGATGTGTGGCAGCATTGCGATACCTTTCAGGGCGGCCCCCGCCGCTTCTGACATTTGCGTTTCCAATGATGGCCCTATTCGACACTACTTCCCGAGCCGTGGGCGGCAGGCTTGGACCGCGCGGGCGCGCGTCACGGGAATCTCACCCCTCCGAGGATCTCTCCGAGCTGCCCCCACTGCTTGCGGCTGTGGCTGGACAGGAGTATCATTACTGGATTGCCGGCGAGGGTCGGGCAGACTCCTGTGAGTCCCGCCGCAATGCGAAACAGCCCGCCACAGGCTGTTTTATGGACGGATGGGAACCGCTCTGCACCTTATTTGGCCGTCTTTGATGCGGGAGCTTCCCGCACAGATGGTCTTGGCGCATCCTCCAATGTCGCTTCAGCCTCCCTCTCGGGGGCCTCTCGCCAACGGACGTATCCAAGCTGCCGGATATTCTATTTTCAAAGATCAAGAGGAGGAAGATTTGACCCCCTCATTATGTACAGGCAATAAGTAAGGGAGTTCACAAACGATTTTTCTAAAATTTTTTCTTTTCTCCGTTTTGCACAAAATCTTTCAGCCGTTGTAAGGCATAACGCTCACGATAACTGACTGCTTGCTGCGTGAGAGAAAGCATTTTCGCTACATCCTCCTGACTCATGTCTTTCCAGTAGCGGAAATAAAGCAGCAGCTGGTATTCTCTTTCCAGACTGCATAAGGCTTGATGCAAGTGATATACTTCCTCCTGATGTTGCACCTGTTCGTCCAGCGTCGGGCCGTTAGAAAATTGCTGCCGTCCATCCTCCATGAGCTCCTCCAGGGAGATTTCCCGACTGGGTAAAGATGCAATGGTTTGTTTTTTTTGATCCCACACCGAACGCTCCGATTTGAGTCCCTTTTCCATATAGCGCATCTTGCGGTCACTTGCTCGCAGTACACGCAAAATATCCGGACGTTTTTCAATGCCTGGGTAGAGCTTCTCATAGTCTGGGTAGTACATGTTGTATCGCGGCATGTCCGTTCCTCCTTCGATTTTCGTTGGTTCGCGGGCAGTCAACGAAATCGGGAGGACCCCGGCAGGAATTTCTTTTCCCGCCAAAATATAAAAATTTTTCTACATTTTCAATGTTTTTTCTGGTCTGGAATGGAAACGCGAAAAAATTACATCCATATTTCGACAATTCATCCCAGCATCTCCCAGAATTTTCTGGAGGATGCTCGGATAATTTGTCGAGGACAAATGAGGCGCAGACAACCAGCTGGTTGCCTGCGCCTTTTTAGCAGGTGGCGATATTGGATTTGGCGGCGGCTTAGCCGCCGCTGGAGCAAAAGGGACGATAAAGCATTGTTATTCTCCCGTCTTTTGTGTAGTTACCAGCTCACATATTTCTTACAAAGCCGCATGAGGATCACGGCGGCTTGTGCCCTCGTGGCGGTGGCGCTTGGTCTGAGGGGCCCGCTGTCAGTGCCGTTGATAATCCCGGCGCTCACAGCCCAGTTCAGGGCCTCCAGCGCAAAATTGGAGATCTGGTCATAGTCCGCATATTCCCGAATGACCATGCCGCCCTGGATGGTGTCATAGTCCCTGTTCTTGGCGTAGCGGTACAGGACGGCTGGTCAAGAGGCCAGGACAGGCCCAGGCTGGGAATCTCCAAGGGCTGCTCTTTTTTTATGCAGTAGTTAATGACGAAATAGATGTAATCAAGAAAAAGAAAGGAAAAGCACAATCCAGACGGAACCGGCGGTTGTGTCAAGAAATATTTGTGAGTTCACAAGAATTTTGCTATAATGAGGACAGAAACCCCTATGCAGGGAGAAGGGCAGGAGCCTATGCACATCAGCTATCAGCCGCTATGGGACACCCTGAAAGAGCGCGGCATGAGGAAAGCGGACTTGCGGCTGGCCGCCGGTCTTACTACCAACATGATTGCCAACATGGGAAAGGGCGAGCATATCAGCATGAAAACGCTGCTGCGTATCTGCGGGGCGCTGCATTGTGATATTGCAGATGTAATTGCTTTGGAGCAGGACGACAATTCTGTTGCCCCATGAGGGGCCGCCCCCTGTCGGGACACTTTGTCAACAGCTCCACTTTGTCCCATAGTTGAATGTATGACAGAGGATTTGCAGAATAACTTACTACATATATCGGTTTGCACACATACCATCAAATTTGAATAACTGCTGGATTGGGGATGAAGAAATGTCGCTATCAAATGATAGTTTTATATCCTGGTTATTCGCATGGATTTGGATTTCAGCATTGGCAATTCCCATTGGACGTGCGTGTTCCCTGTACTTCCCATATTTGGTGACTGGAAAAATATTTTTCACCATAAAAAATGAAAAACTGCGGAGGTTTTTTATTTCAACATACTTAAACCGGGACAATTCAAATGCAACGAATCCCAAAGACCAAGATAAACTTCCGCTCTTAGGCTGTATTTACTATGCCGTTGCTATTCCTTTGGTCACTGTCGCTTATATTGCATTGATAGGGTTTCAAATCAGTGCCATTACACTTGCAGAACCGTTATGGTTGTTTGACCGTATATTCGGGATTGTTGCGCCAGCATACTGCCTCTTTGCTCCGGTTATGGCCTTGCTGTATCGACTTGATTACGCAATCGGGAGGCGCATTCACGATATTTGAAATAGCAACAAGATAAATCAAATATTCATTCCCCAAACCTCTGGACACATTGGTCCAGCCCGCTGGCGGCCCCAAGCAGGAGACTTTGGTTTCCTGCTTTTTATTTGCGCATTTTCCGCTTTGAGCCATGTGTTTTGAGCAGGGAGGATTTGTCCAGAATGTGGATAAGCTGCCGGAACTCTGTTTCCGTCAGCTTGCTGTAATTGATCCCCAGCCGCTTGCAGTACAACATCGCCTGCCGCTCCAAGTCGCTGCCCTTGAAGTTCATGGTTTCCTCAATGTCCCGCCGCAGTTCCTCGGCTACCGTGTTGACCGGCGCACTCTCGCTGTCCCCTTTATGGGCGGCACGGATATCCTGAATGACCCGGCGCAGATCCTCGCTGACAAGCTGGCTGAAATACTCGTCCTCGTCCAGATGGGCGGCGCGCAGGACGCGGAGGTGGGGATCGTCCTCTCCCCGGCTGGTAGCGGTCTATGATTTCCTGCCGCACCACATCCACATAGGCGTTGAGGCTCTGCACCTGCATACTGGCTACCCTGTCCACATAAATCTCAATATCCGCCAGCAGTCGGACAAAATCTTTATGCGCCATCATCTCGCACAGCAGCCGGTTATTGACCCGCCCGCTTTTCAGGAGGGCCACCGCTTCATCGGTCAGGTGCAGCTCCGCCAGCGGCGTGTCCAGATAGTTTCGGTTGTCGGTCAGGCCCAGCAGGTAGTCCACGGACACCTGATAGAAGTCGGCCAGCTTCAACAGGCTGCCGTGGTTGATCTCCTTGTTCTCGTTCTTTTCATCGGTAATCTCATAGCTGCCGAGGGCAGATTTTGAAAGGCCTACCTGTTCCGCCAGTTCTTCCAGCTTCAAGCCTTTCTCCACCCTTAAATCCTTCAACCGTTCCTGTACGGAAATGCGGGTTTTCATATCAGCCACCCCTTCCTGCGCCTGTGCACCGCCGTTTTCTTCCATTATAGCATACCATTCCGCAATCGTGGAATTTTTCGTTTTTGGAGCCGATTTCCTACTTTATGGACATACGGGCGGGGAAACAAAAATGTTCTATGATATGGGTAGTTCATCGATGGATCAAATCCAATCGAATGACCGGCCTGTATGGGATATGCCCCCCGGCGATGTAGCGCGGCGACCTGCGGTGAGGAAATGGAGGAACCTTGACTGCAGCGAGCGTACCAATGGGGGCGAAACGCCGCTGAAAAAGCCAGGGGCAGGAACGACATTAAGGAGAACCGGCGAATATGGACACCGAATTGATACCGAAACACAACAATCCGATAGGGCATAGTCTGCCCTATCCGTACTACTACGGGAGATTTCAGGGCGGCTCTACGGCTGTTTTCCCCTTGAAAATCGCCCCGAAACACAACACAAAAATCTGCTGTCCGTCCACTCCGGCTGTTACGGCTGACTGGGCGGATTTTTTGATGATAGGAGCCAATATGCCGAGAATGTCAAAAAAGAGGAAGCTGGAGCTGTCCTTCTTCCTCAACGAGCGCGGGCGGGTGGCGCACAACATCCTTTGCCGGAAATGCCGCCACGCCTGCAAACAGAGCTTCCGGGCCATTGTGATCCTCTGCCCCCACTACCATTCCAAGCGGGCCAAGGGAAAGGAGGACACCTGAATGAATACGGAATTTATGACCGCCGACACCAACCTGCCGCCCTGTCTGCCCCTGCCGGGGGCCATGCTGGGGCTGCCGGTGAGCAGCACCGCCAAGGTTATGTATGCCCGTCTGCTGGGGGAGATTTATACGGCGGGGACGGAGGACATCAACGGAATTTTATTTGTTCAATTTCCCATTGTGGAACTGGCGGCGGCGCTGGGGCGCAGCGCGCAGACTTGCAAGCGAACCTTGCGGGAATTGGAGGACGCCGGATTGCTCCTACGGGTGCGCCGGGAGATTGGAGCGCCGAACCGGATTTATGTCCTCATTCCAAGAAGATTAAACCGTTGAAAAACAGAAGAATAAGCCGCCCAAAACAGTTTTACAAAAGATTTCAGGTTTGCTATAATAAACGCAGGAAATTGAGAGTTTTGACTAATATTTCAATGTGCGGGAGGGTTTCATAATGTGGATAGTTATTTAGTGGCAGTCATCGCAGTACTACTCATTCTTTACATTAAGTTCTATAACCGTTTGCAGCGGCTTTCCGTCAAGGTGCAGGAAGGCAGCGCGGGCATTGATGTTGCTTTGGAGAAACGCTACGATATGCTGTCAGAAGAAATTGAAGCAGTAAAAAAGTATCTGACGCATGAGTATCAGATCTACACCGAAGTCACATCTACCCGCGCGGGAAAGAACTGAACGAAAGCATATTTCAGGAAAAGAAACAACTGTCTGAGGAAGCGGTCAAAGCGATCAGCGAGACGATTGCCGAACAGCAAAAGCAGATGGAAACAATCTGGCGGCAGTTGGAACAGCAGCGAGGGCAGGATCATTCTTTTGGAGCGGAAACGCCGGGGATGGGGGACGACGGGCTGATCGGACATCAGGTAAGTCTGGATCGGAAACTCGGCTTGCTTACTTCCGTCCAGCAGGGACTCACCGGGGTCAACTCTGCCATCAATGCACTGGCTGAGCAATACCCAACCCTTTATTCCTATGCGTCCATGCAGCATTTCCAGCAGGATATTTTTGATGCAGAGGAACACTTACAAGCGGCGAGACGGTTGTACAACTCTAACGCATCTTTGTATAACCAGAGAATTAACACATTTCCCTACCTGCTTTTAGCAAAACTTCATGGCATGAAAGAAGCGAAGTTCTACACTGTGGAAGAAAAGAAAAAGACTTTAAGCTGCAGTTTTAAGAAGAAAGGGGAAAAGATGTATGAAAATGGTGGAACAGAATATCAGCGGTGTCAAGCTGGAACGGTTGCGGCAGAACGCTGTTAAAAAACATAAAATCCTGCGGAAACTGTTTCCGGTATGCTTGATTTTGTTTATAGGATTGACATTGGTAAAAAACCGATTTTTGTTTGCCTCCATCAGCGAATATGGATGGGGAGATCCGGCAACTCAGGGAGCCTTTTGGATGCTGGTAGGAAACCTGATGCTCAGCGTGATTTTTGCGGGTGTCATTTTTGGTTTTTACTATATGCTGGTCTATAAAAAAGCTTATGACCTCTTTTGTATCAATTTCAAAAACAAATATGTGTTGGACACTCTCCGACAACTGCCGGATTTTTCCGAATTGCGCTACAATGCCGGAGGCGGTCTTTCTTATGAGGAAATGAACCGTTTAAAGTTAATCCCCGGAGGTCAGTCGGTCTTTTATCAATCGTCGGATGAACTGTCCGGCAAGCTGGATGGAGTTCCCTTCCGGGCTGTCAATGTCTGCACTGGCGAAAAAGCTTCCGCAAGAAGCTCTACCCCCAAAATTCTGTTTGAGGGACAGGTCATTGTTTTTTCCTGTTTTGATAATCGGAAGATCAGTGAGGGCTTTGTCCAGGTGTTTTCCAAAAAAGCTCTGTCTAAACTCAGGGAAACCAGAGTCCCGCTGCCAATTCAGACAGAAAACAGTGTATTCAACGAAAATTTTGCAGTGTTTGCAGAGAACGAGCAGAATGCTTTTTACATCCTGACACCCCAGGTGATGGAGCAGATTACAGCTTTTCAGGAAGCTATGGAAGGAAATGTTTATCTTTCCTTTTCTGAAAAATCCCTGTATGTAACTTGCAGCCAGCTTCGCAATCCTTTTCATATTTACATCGACATCCCTGTTGAAGAACAGCGTCAAAAGATTGCTGGCGATACGGCGATTCTCCGCAGTGCAAAGGAAATTCTCATCAGAGCCGGACAAAGCAGTCCGAAATAAGAAGGCAGTCCCTGAAAGGAGGAGGATATCATATGGGATGCATGATTGTGTTCGTTATCCTGCTTGTTATTGGAATAGGCATCCTCTGTTTTCTGACAGGGGATATGACGGCTTTTATCGCCCTGGCCGCTACTTTAGTCATAGGGCTTGGTCTTGCCGGTATTCTGTATCATATCTATAAATCGAAGCAAAGACGGATGGAGAAGTATAATCCCCTATCCCCTACATTGCGCTGGATGAATGCCGCAGGTCGATCCTGATTGCAGCAAGTCAACATACAAATTTTCATCTACTGGCTGGCTGGCGGTACAATAACGAATTTGACCGGGAAAGTATTAAAACAATGCTGTGGGATTATTGGGGCATTCAAGGACATGAGACAGCTATAAAGGAAATGCGCAGCCTGATCGACGAGGGAATGCGTGCCAGCTATCGGAGGAAAATGGAACTCTTGTCGCATAAATATAAGGATGCTACAGAAGTCCAGCTCATTGAGGAGGCCCGCAAAACTAATCCAAAAGCCGATGAAGATAGCTACCTGCCGAAAATGCTGACAGCATGGCGGCGTTATGGGGAAAATGCCCTGTTAGGCTGGGATATGGGACGCTGCGCATATATCACGCAATGTTGCTATCTGGCAGGCTACATCAATATGAAGGAAATGTTGGATTTGTGTGTAGATGCTGGGACAAAGGCGCAGGCTTTTTTTCAGAACTGGGAAGAAATGATGGAGAGCTATCTTCTGGGCGGACAATTTGGAAGCATGAGGATCAAAGCAATCCAAACTCCATGACGGCAGAACGCTGGAAGTTATATGAACAGCTCTGGCAAGGAAGAAAACCCTTCCAGAGCTCTCCATACCTCGCTGTCCCGTTCGACCAGCCCCTCTCCAAAGAGGTTATTACCAATGAATACGGTATTCTGCCGGAATACCAAAAATATTATAATCATGGATAGTTCGTATTCATTTTGGGGTATGGGAAAGGCGCGGCCTGTCTGCCGCGCTTGGTGGGTGGTGTTCGGTTTTCCGTTTCTGGCTGGACAAAGTGTCCAGAGGTGGGGGCGTGTAGTGCTATTTGCTGCTTTCTTCTTTCCAGTCACTTAAAATCAGTTCAAAACTGTCTGGATAAATATAAACGTTCTCAAAATATTCATAAAAATCTTGATGCGCACCAATATTATAATTGAGATAATCGTCCTCATTGACTACTTCATAGTTTTCTTCTGATAGATAATAGACACCTACATCTACAGAATAGCCCATCGCCTGTATCTTTGATGTTAATTGCTGCATATCTGTGTCTTTTCCTACTGTATCATCTTTCGTATAAATCCAAAGAGAAACGACCGGGTTTCGTCCCATACCAAAAGTTGTGAGTAATTCTTCAGCCGTAGTGTTTTTATCAAAGTCAGGAGATGGGGTGTAAGGTGCAATAAATACTTTGCAATCATCGTAAATTTCCTGCACAGTAGGCGCTAAAATAGCTCGCAAATCTTCTCGTCTTAAATAGACAATATAGTTGTCTGTATATGTCTGCGCTTCCTCCGACCATCTCAAACGTACATATAGCCCCGGAAATCGTGTGGATTGAATACTTCCGTACTCTGTCGCAACAAATTCATCGCCATACTTCTCGATGAGGTATTCCAGCTTTGGGTCTGTACGGGAATGGTACATATAATCTGCGATCTGCTCATGGAGCGGACGGGGCGGGTGCAGCTTGACCCGAACGATCCCCGCCGCCACAAGAATAACCGCCGCCGCGCACAAAAATATCACGAGCCGCCTTTTTCCTTTGTGGGTCATCGTCTCTCCCTCCTTAAAGCCTGTGCTTGGTTTATGGTAATTGCTCTTTAGTCCCTGCTGGCTTTCTTACTCCAATAGCACATAACATTGTGACTTTTTTGATACTCTCATCCAATCGTTCAGAATAATCAACACACATCTCTGTCCCCATCGCAAAAAATTTAATTTCTGCCACTATACACAGCCCCAATATATTCTGTTTGGTCAACTGGCAAAAAGAATTGCAAAATTCATTTGATATATTGGCATCTAATTCCGGGAAATAAGATGTGTCGAACCATAATTCAGTAGAAAATACTCCATTTTCAAAGTATTGCCTTGCTCCAATGATATAAGAGCCTGCTTTTCCATCGAAAGAAACGACTTTGCCATTTAATACGCACCGTTCAATTTGTTCATCATCTTGCGTGTAAAGCACATCTTCTTTTGTTGGCAGCCAGCCATTCCAAACAATACATTTTTCTGAAAATTGTATCTTGCCGACAATAGGAAATATCGTTTCGCACATTTTAATGCTGGGATATTTTTTGCTTGCAATGTAAACTTCAAATTTCGCAGCCATTTTCCTCAAATTCCTCCCATCATTTAAGAATTTCATTATTGCAGATCTGGCATCCAAATGTTGTCAGCAGTGTATCATGTCTGGAGCATCGTGGAAAATTTGGGGGATCACTTATCTGGTTACTCAAACAAATTACATTGTCCATATTTCGGTTGCTCCATATCACGTTTCTGTCCCATTTGAGGTGAGAGTGGTGTTAAACTTCCAATTTTATTTTATCATTATTGCTGGGAAATGGGAAGTATCTTCCTGTTTACCGCTCCATATCCCTGTCCCGGTGCTGTGTCTGCTCCTGCTGGCGGCGTGCGCTGTCCACAACAGATTTCACCCGGTACAGCTTCATCAAATTGTCTTGGATAGGTTTGTGCTTTGCGTAGTCCCTCTGGTACTGGTATTGGCTCCGTTGCTGTCATTAGCGGTGTAAGAAGGGAAAACTTACAGAGAAAGCCTTGTTTGTTATATGTTCCATGAATCTATTATATTTCGCAGAATTATCCTTGACAAATCTCGTCTCAGAAGGTCATCCTTCTGGAATACGCCAAAAAGAACCACTTCCCGAACCCGGTGTTCTTTGTGGATGATGGCTACTCCGGCACGAACTATGACCGTCCCGGCTTTCAGAGTATGCTGGTCGAGATTGAAGCAGGGCGTGTAGGAATCGTTATCACGAAGGATTTGTCCCGACTGGGGCGCAATTCTGCCTTGACTGGTCTGTACACCAACTTCACCTTTCCCCAGTATGGCGTTCGCTACATCGCCATTAACGACAACTACGACACCATTGACCCGAACAGCGTAAACAACGATTTTGCGGGCATTAAGAACTGGTTCAACGAGTTTTACGCCCGCGATACCAGCCGCAAGATTCGGGCCGTTCAGAAAGCCAAGGGAGAGCGTGGAGTACCGCTGACGGTTAATGTTCCGTACGGCTATGTAAAAGACCCGGAGAACCCGAAGCATTGGCTTGTTGACCCGGAAGCGGCTGCGATTGTGAAGCGCATCTTCTCCATGTGCATGGAGGGACGTGGGCCGACCCAAATTGCGAACCAACTGTGGGCAGATAAAGTTCTGACTCCTACCGCCTACAAGTTGAGCCATGGCCGGAGCACAAACGCACCTGCCCGGAAGACCCTTATCGCTGGGATAAAAGAGCAGTAAGTTTGATTCTGGAACGCCGGGAGTACACTGGCTGCACAGTCAACTTCAAGACCTATACTAACTCTATCTGGGATAAAAAGAGACATCTGAATCCTGTGGAAAATCAGGCTATCTTCCCGGATACACATGAGCGCATTATTGACGATGATGTGTTTGAAAAGGTTCAGGAGATTCGCAGCCAGCGTCACCGTATGACCCGAACAGGCAAGAGCAGCATTTTCTCCGGTATGGTCTACTGCGCTGACTGCGGTTCCAAGATGCAATATGGTTCGTCCAATAACAGGGACTTCAGTCAAGACTTCTTTGATTGCTCTCTGCACAAGAAGAACGGGAGCAAGTGCAAGGGACATTTCATCCGGGTAAAGGTTCTGGAAGGACGTGTGCTGAGTCATGTTCAGCGGGTGACGGACTACATTCTCCGTCATGAAAACTACTTCCGCAAGGTCATGGAGGAGCAGCTTCGTGTGGAAAGCAGCGAAAAGCTGACCGTCCTGAAGAAGCAGCTTGCCCGGAATGAGAAGCGGATTGTAGACCTCAAACGGCTGTTCATGAAAATCTACGAGGACAACGCCAATGGAAAGCTGAGCGATGACCGCTTCGACATGATGAGCCAGAGCTACGATGCCGAACAGAAGCAGCTGGAAGAGGAATCCCTCTCTATCCAACAGGAAATCGAAGTACAGGAACAGCAAATCGAGAATATTGAAAAATTCGTCCAGAAAGCGCACAAGTACGTTCATATTGAAGAACTCACTCCCTATGCTCTCCGTGAACTGGTGTCGGCTATCTATGTAGATGCCCCGGATAAGTCCAGCGGAAAGCGGGTGCAGCACATCCATATCAAGTACGACGGGCTGGGGTACATCCCTCTGGATGAACTGGAAGCAAAAGAAAAGGCGTGACCGAAGTCACGCCAAATCTTCCCCATTTAGGAACTTTTGCAAATACTGTTTTATGGGAACTCTGCTCTGGGGAACTCCCTGCCTTACTTATCGTGTGTGGATTTTTGCAGGGTGCGTCCGGGTGGGCGCACCCTGTTTTTGTTTGTGCTTATTTCTTCAGAATCCGCATTGCGTTCAGAACAGCGATGATCGTGACACCCACATCACCGAACACGGCTTCCCACATACCGGCCATGCCGAGTGCGCCCAGAACAAGGAACACGCTCTTGATGCCAAGAGCAATCACGATGTTCTGCATCACAATCCGTTTCGTAGCCTTTGCAACATCAATGGCTTCTCCAAGTTTCGATGGTTCATCTGTCATCAGAACAACATCCGCAGCTTCAATCGCGGCATCCGAGCCAAGACCTCCCATGCAATGCCGACATCTGCACGGGCAAGAACAGGGGCATCGTTGATGCCATCGCCCACGAAGGCGAGTTTGCTGCCCTGCCGTTTCTGCTTATCCAGCATTTCCAGCTTTTCGACCTTCTGGTCGGGCAAGAGCTGTGCATAATACGCATCCAGACCAAGTTCGTCTGCCACCGACTTGCCGATTCGCTCATCATCGCCGGTAAGCATAACAGTTTTTTCCACGCCGATCTTTTTTAGCTCTGCGATTGCGCACTTGCTGTCCGGCTTCACTTCATCTGCGATCAGGATACAGCCTACATAGCTACCATCCGCTGCTACATAGAACTTTGTTCCGGCTGCATCGCAAGCGGCATAGGCAATCTTTTCAGATTCCATCAGCTTACTGTTGCCAGCCAGTATCTTCTTTCCCTGCACCATAACGCTGATGCCGTGTCCTGAGATTTCCTCAAAGTCAGAGAACTGCTTCTGGTCGATTGGCTTTCCATAAGTCGCAAGAATCGACTTTGCGATCGGGTGGTTGGAATAACTCTCTGCCTGTGCAGCATACTCCAATACCTGCTCTTTCTGGTATCCGGCTGCCGGAATGATATTTGCGACCTCAAAAACACCCTTTGTTAAGGTGCCGGTCTTATCAAAGACCACCACGCTCACTTTGTTCAGTGCTTCCAGATAGTTGCTGCCCTTTACCAGCACACCGCGCTTGGATGCGGCACCAATACCGCCGAAGAAGGTCAGGGGAATAGAAATGACCAATGCACACGGGCAGGAAACGATCAAGAACACAAAACCTCTGCGCAACCACTCAGACCAGCCGCCGCCAAGGACGAGCGGCGGAATGATCGCCAACACAGCCGCCATTCCAACAACGACCGGCGTATAGTATCGTGCAAAGGTCGTGATGAAGTTCTCGGTGGGAGCTTTTCTTGCAGAAGCATTCTCCACAAGGTCAGTGATCTTCGATACCGTGGATTCCCCGAAGCTCTTTGTGACTTTCAGCGTCAGCAAACCGCTCTGGTTGATGCAGCCGGACAGGCTTCATCGCCTTTGCGGATGCTTCTCGCACAGATTCGCCGGTCAGTGCCTTGGTGTCCAGCATGGATTCGCCATCCACAACGATGCCATCCAGCGGGATTTTTTCACCGGGTTTTACCACGATGATCTCGCCCACCGCAACGCTTTCCGGAGAAACGACCTGCAATACGCCATTCCGCTTAACGGTCGCCGAATCCGGACGGATGTCCATAAGGTCAGAGATGGACTTTCTGGAACGCTTTACCGCCAGCGACTGGAAGAACTCTCCGACCTGATAGAACAGCATAACTGCAACAGCTTCCGGGTATTCCCCGATGGCAAATGCGCCGATCGTGGAAACACTCATCAGGAAATGCTCGTCAAACACCTGTCCTCTGGTGATATTTTTCACTGCCTGCCATACGACATCCCAGCCAAGAATCACATACGCCACAATCAGAAACGCCAGTTCCGCCAGAGTCGGCAGCTTTGCGAATACGGTCAATGCCATACCGATTGCATAGACCACAGCACCCACGGCAAGCCGTATCGTGCGCTTCTTATCCTCATCGTTATAGACCGCCGCTTTTTCATCCTTTTTGACAGGTGCAGTCGCTTCCAGCTGCTTTTCCGACACTTCAACATCCGGCTCATGGCTGTGTACGATCGTGGTAACGGTATCCAGCAAGGAAGCAGCTACCGATGTTCCTGCCTGAACAGTCAGCGTCTGGTTCATCAGATTCACGGTCGAAGAAGTCACGCCATCCAGCTCACCGACTTCTTTCTCGATCTTTGCTGAGCAGTTCGGGCAGTCCAGACCTTTCAGGAGATAGACTTTCGTCACCGCAGGTTCGGTCTTTTCCGACACTTCAACATCTGGCTCGTGGCTGTGGACGATCGTTTCGACCTGTTCCGCCAGTGTTGCATCCGCAGACTTTTCTGACTGAACGGTCACTGTCTGCTGCATTAAATTCACAACCGAGGATTCCACTCCCGGCAATGCTCCGACCTCTTTTTCTATCTTGGCGGAACAATTCGGGCAATCCAGACCTTTCAGGATGAATACTCTTTTCATTTTGAACTCCACTACGTTTTCTTAATTGTTCAATCGCTCAACTTAAAAGACAAAAAGATAATGCTTGCGCGATCATCCTCTTAAATGCTCAAATCCCTTGTCGATGATCTCCTTTACATGATCATCCGCCAGCGAATAATACACGATCTGGGCCTCTCTGCGGAATTTGACCAGTCCGGCAAGCCGGAGTGCTTTCAGCTGGTGAGAGATCGCCGATTTGGTGACGCCCAGCAGAACCGCAAGGTCGCATACACACATCTCGCTCTGTTCCAGAGCATGAAGGATCTGCACTCTTGTGCCATCTCCGAACAGCTTGAAAAGCGATGCAAGCTGGATGTAGTCGTCTTTCGGCTGCATTTTGCCTTTTACATCGTTCACGATGTCCTCATGGATCACATCGCAATTACAGGTGTATAAAGAATTTGACATCAGACGTTCTCCTTGTTTTGTAGTTGAACAACCGTTCAATCATATTATATCTGCTTTTCCTCCGTTGTCAAGAGGAAAAGTTAGCATCTGCTTCCTGCGATTTGTCGTCTAACAGACCTTGACAGCCTCCTTATTTCGCATACAATATAGTTGAGCGTTTACTCAACTGCCGTATTTTGCGCAGAAGATTTTTCATTTGAACAACCATGCAATAAATAAAAGAGGTCTGCCTGTGAAAGGAAAATTCATCACTCTGGTTCTGACATTGGGATTTCTTGCCGCGTTTGGCGTATTTATGCACTCGCCGCCCTCTATTCTGGATGGGCTGACCGGTGCGACCCCGAAAGCGAAACGTGCCGCACAGATGGCCGCACCGCTGGAGGGCAACTATCTGTTCTGCATCAACCCTGCGCTGGAACCGTTTTCCGATGCGGATTTCCGGAATGATCTGAAAGCATTTGTTTCCGGTGAGACAGAAGTCCTTTCCGATGCCGGACTGCCGCACATGACGCTTTCGGTCTGCGAAACAGACTATCCCTTGCTTTGCTATGCAACGGCTCTTTGTGAACGCCTGACTGCTGCCGGAGCAGATGTTACGTTGAAGCAGTACAGCGAAACCATGCTGCGTTCCCGTGCAATCAATGGGCGGTATCAACTGCTGCTGGTTTCGGAAAATACGCTTGATGCAACAGCATTGCCGGATGCAGACATCCTTCTGCTCTCCGCAGAAGAAATGGAGGACCCCTCATGCGAAAACTGAACACCATTCTCTCCGTTCTGCTACTTTTCATCTGTCTGCTTCATGGGCTGATGGGCAGTTTTATGTTGCTGGGCATCAGTTCCGGGGCAGGAAAGTTTCTGGCATGGATCGGTGTTGGCATTCTGGCGGCGCACACCGTCCTTGGGCTTTTGCTGACCGCACAGACATTCCGGGCTTCCCGGTCCGGCGGAAAACTCTACGGAAAGCAGAATGCTCTGTTCTGGGCAAGGCGCACCAGTGGGCTTGCTATTTTGCTCATGCTCTTTTTCCATATTGGCGTGTTCGGCAGAGTGCAGGACGGCGTATACATTCTGTTTCCGTTCACAACGGTCCGGCTGCTGACGCAGCTTTTACTGGTTGCTTCGGTATTTGTGCATCTTCTGCTCAATCTCCGACCCCTTCTGGTATCGCTGGGCATCGTCCGGGATAAGGAGCAGCGCGGCGACCTCTATCTGATTCTTTCTATACTGGTGCTGTTTGCTGCCGGTTCGATCATTCTATATTATATCGGGTGGAACAATGTATGAAACACACTTTGGTGATCGTGGGTGCAGGGCTGGCAGGGCTTTCCGCTGCTTTGACTGCTGTGAAAAACGGCTGGACGGTAAAGCTGGTGTCCTCCCTTGCCTCCGAGCGAGCGCAGTCTGTTATGGCAGAGGGCGGAATCAATGCAGCCTTGAATACCAAGGGAGAGGAGGATAGCCCGGAGCAGCATTATACAGATACCCTGACCGCTGCCTGCGGACTTGCTGACCCGAATGCAGTCTGGGGGATGACGCAGGCTGCGTCCGAACTGGTGCGCAGCCTGCACCATCTGGGAGTACAATTCAACGTGACAGATGACGACGAACTCGACCTGCGGAATTTTGGCGGACAGAAGAAAAAGCGGACGGCCTTTGCACAAAGCGATACGGGAAAGCAGCTAATGACCGCTCTGATTGATGCTGTGCGCGAGAAGAAAGCGCAGGAACGGTCGAACGCTTTCCACACCATAAGTTCCGCACCCTGCTGCTTTCCGGGAACATCTGCGGTGGCTGCACAGTGCAGGACACCTATACTGGCGAACTGCTGCGGTTTGTATGCGATGCCGTCCTGATTGCCACAGGCGGGCTGCATGGCTTATTCGGTGATACGACCGGCTCTCTTGCCAATACCGGAGAAGTCACCGCAGAACTGTTCCGTCTGGGCGTTCCGATGGCAAATCTTGAAATGATCCAGTACCACCCTACCACGGTCGAACTGGGCGAAAAACGGATGCTTCTGAGTGAGGCCGCCCGTGGTGAGGGCGGGCAGCTGTTTGCATTACGGAACGGGAAGCCGTGGTATTTCATGGAAGAAAAATATCCGGAACTCGGCAACCTGATGCCGCGTGACATCACCGCGCGGGAAGTCTGGACGGTCAGCCGTGACTATGAGGTGTTCCTTGATATGACAGAGCTTCCTAAAGAAGTCATGGAGCATAAACTTGCCGGACTGGTGGATGATTGTCAGACCTATCTGCACAAAGATATTCGCAAAGAACCCATTCCGATTTTGCCGGGTATCCACTACTTTATGGGAGGCATTCAGGTGGACGAGCGGCACCGCACTTCGATGCGGAATCTGTACGCTGCCGGTGAATGCTGCGCTCAGTACCATGGCGCAAACCGTCTGGGTGGAAATTCTCTTCTGGGTGCGATCTATGGAGGACAGATTGCTGCGGAAACTGCCTGCCGGGAAACAGTCAGTTCCCCCAATATGCCCTGTGCCGAAGAATCCCTTCTGCCCGAACTTTCCCCGGACGCTCAAATGCAGATGAATCGTATCCTGCTGAACGCACTCGGTGTCGTGCGGGATGCACAGACATTGGAAGCGGGCATTCAGGAAATCCGCAAACTGTCTGGCACCCTTCCGCTTCTGGGCTGTGCCATGCTGGAAAGTGCCCTCGCCCGAAAAGAAAGCCGGGGTGCGCACTGGCGGGCAGATTATCCCCAACGCAACGATGCCGTTTACTGCAAAACCACCGTGGCACACTGGAACGGGCAGCATATCGCCATCAGCTTTGAATCCATCCCCGAAAGGCGGCATGATTTATGAACTACACCATCCGAATCAAACGGCAGGAAAACCCGCAGGCTTCACCCTGCTGGCAGGAGTTTTCCTTTGAGGGAAGTGCGGACACCTCGATTGCTTCGGTGTTGAACGAGCTGAATCACCGCAGCCTCTGTGCGAAAAGAGCGGAACGGTCGTTTCCCCCATTGCGTGGGAATGCGGCTGCATGATACGCAAGTGCGGTGCCTGTGCCATGCGGATCAATGGTCTGCCTCGTCTTGCCTGTTCCGTTTTTCTGCGGGACTGTAAGGGAAGCGTTGTTACTCTGGAGCCTTTGAGCAAATTCCCACTGGTGAAAGATCTGGTCGTAGACCGTTCCGTGATCTTTGAAGCACTGAAGCGGACAAAGCTGTGGCTAGAAGGAGATGCGTTCCAGACCAGCTATACGCACAGCCAGCGGTATCGATCTGCTAAGTGTCTGCTCTGTGGCTGCTGCTTGGAGGTCTGCCCGAACTTTGACCCGAACAGTGAATTTGCTGGAGCTGTTCTGCCCGTCAACGCTTACCGTATTCTGAACGAAGAACAGGATATTGCCCATCAGACAGAACTCGCAAATGCGTATCGTCAGCTTTATTTTGAAGGTTGCGGAAAATCTCTTGCGTGCCAGGACATCTGCCCAGCCGGAATCCCGGTCGAAGAACTGATGTCACGTTCCAATGCCGCAGCGGTCTGGAAGCGATAAAGTGTAAAAGGGTATGCGGTTTATAGCCGCATACCTTTTATGCTTAATCTTCTAATCCGTGACTTCCCGCCACATTCTTCAGATACTCCTCTGGTTCGCCGTTCAGAATCAAGTCTGCATAGCCAAGCGGGTCATTGTAGATGAGATAATCTAACTCCAACCTCTGCGCCATGGTCACGTCCAATTCATCCTCGACCCCAGTGCAGTCAATGGAGATCATTCTCCCATCCCGGAGCAGCAGCTCCACGCAGCCGGTATCCATGTTGAAATGGCAGGCTCTTGCATCGTACTTCATGTTTGTGTCCTTTCTGCCTTACGGCACCTTTACAGTTGTGACTTTTGTTATACGGTTCTTCTGATAAGGTTTTGGACACACAGCCGTCGGGAAGGAGCCTTCATTTTGCTTTCCGAAGAAAACAAAAAATCCGAACCCTTCTCCTATCGAGAAAAGGTTCGGATTTTCATTGTTTGGTGCGGATAAGAGGACTTGAACCTCCACCGAGTTGCCCCGATTAGAACCTGAATCTAACGCGTCTGCCAATTCCGCCATATCCGCATATTTTGTTTTGTTCGTGAGCTGTGTCGCTCGGAACGATAGTTATTATACCAGATATGGCAGAATTGTCAAGCATTATTTTTAATTTTTCTCGACAAAATTTTGCTTGAAATTGATGCATTCTGAATGGCAGCTGCAGGGCGAAATTTTTGCCAAAATGTGATACAATAAACAGGACGCGTTGGGAGGGTGTCCTGCGCGCAGACTGAGAAAACGAGGAAAATGCAGAATGTTCAATATCATTATTTTCCTGCTGGGAGCAGGCATCATGTTCTTTATGGCTCTGCGCAGTGTGCTGGCACGGCGCAGGCTGTGCACGCAGGGGCAGAAGGTCACGGCCACGGTGGAGGGCACCGTGCAGAGCCGGGATGGCGGTGCCTATGTGCTGGCCTTTACCACCGCAGGCGCAGCCATCGGCTGCACTACCCGAAGCCTGCGCACGGCAAAAGCTTTGCGGTGGGGGACACCGTCACCTTATATTATGACCCCGAAAACCCGGAAAAAATGTATGTAGAGGCGACCGGGCCACGCTGGGAGCCGAGGTGTTGTATGCCGTGCTGGGTGTGACCCTGCTGGTGCTGACCGTGGGCATTGCCCGCTGAAAGGGGAAAAGAGGATGAAACTGGAACATTTTGGCATGGCTGAGTCGGGCGACTGCCGTCTGGTATTCACAGCCGGTGCCGAGGAGCTGGCGGCAGCCGTTGCACAGGTGCAGGCGGAGCCGGACGCGCCGCAGGAAGAAGATGGTCTGCTGACCGAGGCGGTGAATCGCACCATTCTTGGCGGCTTTTCGGCGCTGTATGAGCAGCTGGTGCAGGAGTACCATGTGGTGCCGGTGACCGACCCGGATTTTGAATTGCTGGCGGTGAACCGGGCCGAGGGATTCCGGGCGGGTGCACAGTTCTACGCGCTGCCGCCGCTGGAAGTGGGAGCATACACCGGCTTTGTGCAGCCCATTGAGCCGCACCCCATCCGGCAGCTGACCATTGAACTGGAGATCAACCGTCACCACGGCGACGAAGAACGTGCAGCCGATGCAGCGGGCAAGGCGGCGCTGCGGCAGCAGGTGGCCCGCGAGATTTGGGCACAGCGCTGTGCCCAGGCTGAGCAGCGGGCACGCAAGGAGCTGGTATGGCAGCTGGGCGATGCAGTGAAAGGCCCGCTGCCAAAGCAGCTGGTGGGCGGTAACTATTTTGCCGAACAGCGCCAGTTCAACCTGAGCCTGCAGGCCAATGGCATCAACTTTGACCAGTTCCTTAAAGTGCGCGGCCAGACGGTGGAAGAGTTCCGTGCATGGCTCCACGCGCAGGCAGAGCGCAAGCTGCGCAGCTGGCTGGGGCTTCTGCTGGTGGCAGAAAAGGAGGGCCTTGCACCCACGGACGCCGAGGTGGAAGCAGCCGCTGCCCACTGGGATGCCAAGCTGGACGGCGAGCGCACCTTCCCCGCCAACGATGCACGCAAGGTGCGCCAGCGTCTGGCCCGGGAGAGGGCGGAGCAGTTCATTGTGGAGCACTCTACCCTCACGCCGCCGCCCGATGAACCCATCGTGCAGAAAGTTGAAAGCAAATAATAACAAAAAGGAGCAATGCAGCGCATCGCTCCTTTTGTTATTATTATCAGGAACTCTCAGGTCTCCACGCCCTCGAACTGGCTGTTGTAGAGCTTGGCGTAGAAGCCGTTTGCAGCAAGCAGCTCGTCGTGGCTGCCCTGCTCCACAATGTGGCCGTCCTTCATCACAAGGATCACGTCCGCCTCGCGGATGGTGGAAAGGCGGTGCGCCACAATAAAGCTGGTACGGCCCTGCATCATGCGGGCAAAAGCTTTCTGGATACGCACCTCGGTGCGGGTATCGATGGAGGAGGTGGCCTCGTCCAGGATCAGCATCGGCGGCAGGCAGAGCATCACGCGGGCAATGCACAGCAGCTGCTTCTGGCCCTGACTGATGTTGCCGCCGTCCTCGGCGATGACGGTATCGTAGCCTCCGGCAGGCGGCGGATGAAGCTGTCTGCATGGGCGGCTTTGGCTGCTGCCACGATCTCTTCAAGGCTTGCATCCGGCTTGCCGTAGGCAATGTTTTCCCGCACGGTACCGGCCCGCAGCCATGTATCCTGCAGCACCATGCCGTAGCTGCCGCGCAGGGAAGCGCGGGTCACATCCCGGATGTCGGTGCCGGACACCTTGATGGAACCGCCGTTCACATCATAGAAGCGCATGAGCAGGTTGATGAGGGTGGTCTTGCCGCAGCCGGTAGGGCCGACGATGGCAATGCGCTGGCCGGGCTTTACGTCGAGGGAAAGGCCCTCGATCAGCGGGCGGTCGGGCAGGTAGCGGAAGGAAACATCCTCCAGCTGCACATGGCCGTCCGGCTGCAGCACGGGGGCGTTCTCGACTTCCGGCACCTGATCGTCGGCATCCAGCAGCTCGAACACGCGGGCGGCGCAGGCCAGAGCGTTCTGCAGCTCCGTCACCACGCCGGAAATTTCGTTGAAGGGCTTGGTGTACTGGTTGGCGTAGCTCAAAAACACGCTCAGCTGGCCGATGGTGATGCCGCCCCGCACCGCGTACACGGCACCCACAAGGCCCACGCCTGCGTACACGATGTTATTCACAAAGCGGGTAGCGGGGTTGGTCAGGCTGGAAAAGAAGATGGCCTTCAGGCTCACGTCCTGCAGACGGTCATTCACCTCGTCAAAGGCGGAAAGGCTCTCGGCTTCGTGGCCGAAGGCCTGCACCACCTTCTGGCCCTCGATCATCTCGTTGACCAGCGCGGTCTGCTCGCCGCGCACGGCGCTCTGGCTCTGGAAGTAACCATAGCTGCGCTTGGCAAGGAAGCTTGCCACAACGAGGCTCAGCGGGGTGATGCACACCACCACCAGAGTGATGGGCACATTCTCGCTGAGCATGAACAGCAGGGTGCCGAGGATGGTCAGCACGCCGCTGAACAGCTGTGTAAAGCCCATCAGCAGGCCGTCCGCAAAGGTATCCACATCGGCCACCATGCGGCTGACGATATCGCCGGAGGGGTGGCTGTCGAGGTAGGAAAGCGGCAGGGTCTGAATTTTGCGCAGGGCTTCGTTGCGCAGGTCGCGGCTGACAAGGAAGGTGATGCGGTTGTTGCACACGCTCAGCAGCCACTGCGCAAGAGCGGCCACACCGGCAACCACCAGCACCTCGATGATAATGCGCATCACACCGCCAAAATCTACGGCACCCTTGCCCAGCATCATATCAATGGCGCTGCCGCAGAGGATTGGGATATACAGCTGTGCGCCCACGCTCACAGCGGCCACCACAAGGCTGCACACCACAAACAGGGAATAAGGTTTGATTTTGCCCAGAACACGGGTCAAGGTGGCCTTGCGCTGCTGCGGGGTCAGCTTTGTTTTTGCTTTTGCACTCATTTCTGCGCATCCCCTTTCTTGAACTGGCTCTCGTAGATCTCCTCGTAGACGGGGCAGGTCTGGCGCAGCTGGTCGTGGGTGCCGATGCCCACCAGATGGCCGTCGTCCAGCACCAGAATTTGATCCGCGTGCTGCAGGCTGGCGGCGCGCTGGCTCACGATGAACACGGTCAGGCTGCCGGGCAGAGCAGCCAGTGCCTTGCGCAGGGCGGCATCGGTGGCGTAGTCCAGTGCGCTGGCGCTGTCGTCAAGGATCAGAATTCTGCTGCCACAAGGCGCGGGCGATGTCAGGCGCTGCTTCTGGCCGCCGGACAGGTTGCGTCCGCCCTGCTCCACAGGCTCGTCCAGCCCAAGGGGCTTGGCTTTGACGAACTCCGCAGCCTGTGCTGTTTCCAGTGCGGCCCACAGGTCCGCATCGGTGGCATTTTTGTTGCCCCACAGCAGGTTGGAGCGGATGGTGCCGCCAAAGAGCTGGGCCTTCTGCATGACCATGGCTGCCTTGCCGCGCAGTTCTTCGCGGGGATAGTTCCGGGCATCGCGGCCCATGATCTCCACCGTGCCCTCGGTGGCATCGTAGAAGCGGGGGATCAGGTTGACAAGGCTGGATTTGCCGCTGCCGGTACCGCCGATGACACCAATGGTCTGGCCGCGCTTTGCAGTGAAGCTGATGTCGGAAAGGCTGGGTGCACCGGCACCTGCATAGGTCAGGCTTACATGCTCAAAGCGCACGGCATCGCCGGATTTTTCGGCGGGCACCTCGCCCAGAAGCTTTTCCGGGAAGGCCATGCCGGGCTTGGTGTCCAGCACAGCCTGCACGCGGCCTGCGCAGGCCAGCGCCTTGCTCACCTGCACGATCAGGTTTGCCAGCTTGACCAGCTCCACAAGGATCTGGTTCATGTAGTTCACCAGAGCAATGACATCGCCGGAGGCCATGCCGCCCACATTGATCTCAATGCTGCCCACATATAGCAGTGCCACAATGGCAATGTTGATGAGCACATAGGTCAGCGGGTTCATCAGGCAGAGATATGGCCTACATGGAGCTGCATCTTGGTCAGCAGGTCGTTGGCATTCTCAAAGCGCTCTACCTCGCTCTTTTCCTTATCAAAGGCGCGCACCACGCGCACGCCGGTCAGGTTTTCGCGGGTCAGGCCCAGCACCCGGTCAAGGCGATTCTGTACCGTCTTGTACAGGGGCCGGGTAGCAGCCATGATACCGAACACCACCACGCTCAGCAGCGGGATGGTCACTACAAAGATCAGCGCTGCACGGGAATTCACCGTAAAGGCCATGACCATGGCACCGATCACCACGAACGGGCTGCGCAGGAACAGGCGTAAAAACAGGTTCAGGCCGCTCTGCACCTGATTCACGTCGCTGGTCATACGGGTGATCAGGGTGCTGGTGCCGAGGGTGTCCATCTCGGTAAAGCTCAGGGTCTGGATGTGCTCAAACAGGGCGTGGCGCAGAGCTGTGGAATAGCCCACGGCCGCCTTTGCGGAAAAATACTGTGCCGTCAGGCTGCAGGCAAGGCCGATCATGGCCAGTAGCAGCAAAATGCCGCACCGCACAAGAATATAGTGGAAGTCGTGGGCGGCAATGCCGATGTTCACGATATCCGCCATGACCAGCGGCACGAACAGGTCGAACGTGGCTTCCAGCATCTTGAAAAGGGGCGCAAGCACGCTCTCGCGCTTGTAGTCCTTCAGATAGCCTAGCATCTTGTTCAAGGCGATACTCCTTCTTTCTTGCTTTCTTGCATTATAAGGTTTATGAAATCCTACTTATTATAGCGTACAAAAACTTAAAAAGCCATAGAAAATGTTTTTATTGCAAAAGTGCGCTGAAAACCGCCGGGCAAAATGCCGAAAACGGTTGAAACCAGGGTGGGGGTATGCTACAATGATTTTAAATATTGCACAAAAGGGGAAACAGGAATGCTGATAAGTTTAGTCGTTCCGTGCTACAATGAGGAAGAATCACTTCCCATTTTTTATAAAGAGGCCAGCAAGATCGCACAGCAGATGGGAATATCCCACGGAGCAGATTTTGAGTTCATCTTTGTGGATGACGGCTCAAAAGACCGCACACTGCAGATCGCGCGGGAATTGCACCGGAAAGATGCCCGTGTGCGGTACATCTCCTTCAGCCGGAACTTTGGCAAGGAAGCAGGCATTTATGCCGGATTAAAAGCGGCAAAGGGCGATTATGTAGCAACGATGGATGCGGATCTGCAGGACCCGCCGTCACTGCTGCCGGAAATGCTGGAGCTGCTGCTCTCCGGCGAATATGACTGCGCGGCCACCCGCCGCACGACACGCGAGGGTGAACCGCCCGTTCGCAGCTGGTTTGCCAAAAAGTTTTATCAGATCATCAATAAGCTCTCGGATACAGAGATCGTGGATGGAGCAAGAGACTTCCGCCTGATGAGCCGCAAAATGACTGATGCCGTGCTGAGCATGGCGGAATATAACCGCTTCAGCAAGGGCATTTTCAGCTGGGTCGGCTTTAAAACAAAGTGGATCGACTACAAAAACGTAGAGCGTGTGGCGGGCACAACAAAGTGGAACTTCTGGGGTCTGCTCAAATATTCGATCGAAGGCATTGTGGGCTTTTCCACAGCTCCGCTGCTGATGGCGGCGGGCCTTGGCCTTGCCTTTTGCGTATTGGCGTTTGTAGGCATCATGATCGTGGTGGTGCGTGCACTGATGTTCGGCGACCCTACTTCCGGCTGGCCGAGCCTTGTCTGCATCATCCTTTTGTGCAGTGGTGTGCAGTTGCTGTGTACGGGCATTGCGGGCGAGTACCTTGCCAAAACGTATCTTGAAACAAAGCACAGACCAATCTATATTGCTGCTGAGACCGAAGAAGATCTGGACGCAGAATAAGGCGTTTCAGGAAAAATGTATTTTTAACGGGGTGCCAGAAGAAGCTGATCTGGCACCCCGCTTTTTTTGAGCAGGGAAAAATGGATACATACAGATAGGCGTTGTACCCAAAGCCATTTCCTGCTATACTAAAAATTGACTAGAAACTGGAAGAATGGTGAGCAGATGGCAAAAAGACAAGACGGCGGCATCCGGCTGCGCCCGGTGGGCACCCGCAAGCATCGGCAGAACGCTCCGGCCTACAGCCCGGCGGGCACCGGCTGCCCGGCCTTTGAGCAGGCAGTGGAAAATTTATATAAAGGCCAGAACGAAGAAAGCTTCTGGACGCTGATGGGCGCTTTGAACTATGCACTGGAAATGGAGACCCATGTTCTGGTGCCGCTGCGCACGGCACTGACGGTGCACAACACGCCTGCACCGTGGACGGAGCATCCGGTGCCCACGGCAAAGGCTAAGGACCTGCAGCTGTGGACCCTGCGCAACGAGAAGGGCCGCACATGGCTGCCTATGTTCACCTCTGCAGCTGCGGCCTGCGCCGACCGCAGCACTTCTGCCCGGCCAATGGCGGATTACACCCTGCAGGATGCCATGGAGCTGGCCCTTTCCACTGAGGGGATCGACGGCGTGGTGCTGGACCCGTGGAGCCACTCGGCTACGCTGGACGGCGCTCTGCTCAACGGTTTGCTGCACGCGGGCCATACGCCGGAAGACCCCGGTGATGAGAAAGCGGATGCCGGAAAGGAAGCCGCCCGCAAGGGCAACTGGGCGCAGGCTGTGGAATACTTTGAAAAAGCAGCCGAGCTTGGCAGCGCCATGGGACTTGCCCTGCTGGCAGACTGTATTTATAAGGCCGCGGCACCCGCACGAACCGTGCCAAGGCCCGCCGCATGTGGAAGGAAGCAGCGGACAGCGGCGAGATCTTATCCAACATTGCACTGGGCGATGACTGCGCTGCCCGGGGCGACAATGGCCGGGCACTTTTGTATTACCGCCGTGCCCGCTCCAACGCAGCCCATATGCCGGATATCGAGTACACTCCGCAGGTGTGCCTGCGTGTGGCCCAGACCGAAACGCGCTACACCAGCCGCAAAAAGGCGCTGGCACTGGCCGCAGAAGCAAGGCAGGGCTTTTCCATCAAGGCCCGTGAGCACGAGCCGGACGCAGAGCAGTGGCTGGCCGAAGCCGACCAGCTCATTCGGGAACTGACCAGTGAACTGCCTGCCCGAGCCACAGCTTACGACATGGAATCTTTACAATTGGACTAAAAAATCGTCATATCGGGACGGTAAGATATACTCGGAAATGATTTGAAGAGCTGCGCCCAAGATGCACAGCACCGGAGAGGAAACAGACAGTATGAGCAAAGTAATCGGCATCGATCTCGGCACGACCAATTCCTGTGTGGCAGTGGTGGAGGGCGGCAAGCCCGTGGTCATCACCAATGCGGAGGGTGAGCGCACCACCCCCAGCGTTGTGGCCTTCACGAAGGACGGTGAACGTCTGGTGGGCGGTGCGGCCAAGCGACAGATCGCCACAAATTCCGGGCGCACCATCTCCAGCATCAAGCGCCATATGGGCAGTGACTACCGGGTGCACATCGACGGCAAAGACCTGACCCCGCAGGAGATCAGCGCCATGATCTTGGCCAAGATCCGCCGCGATGCCGAGAGCTATCTGGCGAGCCGGTGACCGAAGCGGTTATCACGGTGCCCGCCTACTTCGACGACAGCCAGCGCAAGGCTACGCAGGATGCAGGCCGCATTGCAGGCCTGAACGTGCTGCGCATCATCAACGAGCCTACTGCTGCCGCTGTGGCCTATGGTTTGGATAACGAAGCATCGCAGAAGATCCTCGTCTACGACCTCGGCGGCGGCACCTTTGATGTGTCCATCATCGAGATCGAGGACGGGACCTTTACGGTGCTTGCCACCGGCGGCGACACCCATCTGGGCGGTGACGACTTCGATCAGCGCATCGTGGAATATGCCGTGGCCGAGTTCAAAAGTCGGATCGCATCGACTCTCCCGCGACCCGGCAGCTATGGGCCGGCTGAAAGAGGAAGCCGAAAAGGCAAAGAAGGAGCTTTCTGCCGCGCCGTCGGCACAGCTGAACCTGCCCTTTATCGCAGTGGGCAAGGACGGCCCTCACCACTTGGATATCTCGCTTTCCCGCCCGCAGTTTGAGATGATGACCGGCGACCTGCTGGCCCGCACAGTGCTCCCGTGCAGAATGCGCTGCGGGATGCAGGCATTTCTGCCAGCCAGCTGGGCAAGGTGCTGCTGGTGGGCGGCAGCACCCGGATGCCTGCGGTGGAGCGTCAGGTGAAGGAGCTGCTGGGCTGCGAACCCAGCCACAGCCTGAACCCGGACGAGTGTGTTGCCATGGGTGCGGCTGTGCAGGGCGGTCTGCTGCAGGGCGGCGGCAAGCTGGCCGGTGCCACCGGCGCAGCGGCGCAGGGCCTTGTGCTGATGGATGTGACCCCGCTGACCCTCTCCATTGAGACGCTGGGCGGCGTGGCCACCCCGCTGATCACCCGCAACAGCATGATCCCCACCCGCAAGAGCCAGATCTTCACCACCGCACGGCCCATGCAGACCAGTGTGGAGATCAACGTGCTGCAGGGCGAGCGCCACTTTGCCCGCGACAACAAGAGTCTGGGCAAATTCAAGCTCACCGGCATCCGGGCAAGCTTCTCCTCCAAACCGCAGATCGAAGTTACCTTCGATATCGATGTGAACGGCGTGGTGAAGGTATCTGCCAAAGACCTTGGCACCGGCCGGGAGCAGAACATCACCATTACCGGCAGCACCAACCTTTCGGAAAATGAGATCCAGCGCGCCATGGCAGACGCTGCCGCCTACGAGGCCGAGGACAGCCGCCGCAAGGAGCGGCTGGACCTGCACAATCAGGCCGAGGTGCTGGCCTACAAGGTGGACGAGGCTCTTTCCAAATGCAAAAAGGAGCTGGACAAGGACGAGAAGAACCGCATCAAAACCGACCTCGCCAACCTCCGCCGCTGCCTGCGCAAGGATAAGCCCGAAAAAATGAATGAAAACGAGGAAGCCGCCCTGCGTCAGGCCAAGACCCAGCTGGAAGAAAGCGCCAACCATCTGATGGTGCTGTACACCAGTGAGCAGGGAAATGAAGAAGGCAACCTTTAAAAGGTTGATAAATAATACCAGCAAAGGAAAGGATGGTTACTGTGAAGGATTATTATTATGTTGTTGTGTCCGAGGGCGAAGTAAAGGGAACATTTGAAACGAAAAGCGAAGCTTATGCCTTTGAGAATGACCAGAATAGCAAAGCACGGGAAAGAGTGCTGCAAGATTGGGGGATGGACGATCCGGAGGAAAAGGACTTGGATGAAGCTTCTTTTCAGGCAGGACAGGATGGAGACTACTATGAAACGGTCCGAGTGGATTTGACTGGTAAAGATGAGGATGATATGTCATGCTGCCGGACGGGACAGAAATTGACGTGAGCGAAATTTTGGATAATTTGATGCATCTGGATGAATTTTGATCCATAAAGAAAATCCTCCGTGGTTTTAACCACAGAGGATTTTTTTTACAGCATCTTGGAAAGGAATGCTTTCAGTCTGGGATGCTTCGGATTCGTGAACAGCTCCTGCGGCGG
>ENA-OUNI01000081-OUNI01000081.1-human-gut-metagenome-genome-assembly--contig:-NODE-81-length-36377-cov-5.399062_pt1 | contig 36377 bp, 40 predicted proteins | sample MGYA00242499_ERZ504580 | MGnify/ENA primary metagenome ERZ504580 (study PRJEB26092, sample SAMD00036315) | human gut metagenome | host: Homo sapiens | study: EMG produced TPA metagenomics assembly of... | reverse complement strand
AAAGAAAAAAGAAATGTATTTCCGGTTTGGGCACTGGTATCTGGGATTGCATCCGGCATTACATACAGGTCAGAAACGTATCACAGAGGAAATTCCTCTGCGTATCACAGAAAATTTTATACTTCCTGTATGGATCGGATGGACCGAAACTACTGATTATACAGTAAAAGAAGAAACCTATACCAGGAAAGAAGCCGAGAAGGAAGCTGTGCGAAGATTTCATCAATATGAAAAGAAGCTGCTTCAAAATGGCATTAAGATCAGTGAAAATCATATTACTACCAGGCTGACAGAATCTCTGTGCATTACCGGAGGAACTCTGCTTATCATCGAACAGACAGGCGAAAAAAGCCGGATAACATAAAATTCCATAAAAATTTGTATTTAAAAAGTTGCAGGGAGGTGTTACAATGGATGCATCTGGTTTTAACCGGACTTTGATTATCGTCCATAAACGAGGCAATAATCCATTATTAACTTATCAACAGGAAAGGACATCACAGGATGGCTGGCAATATTATTGAATTACACACAGAAGTCCCCGCAGAACTGGAAGCAAATGTATTTGGCCAGTTTGATGAGCATCTTAAGCTGATTGAGAGAACACTGAATGTGACAGTGATCTCCAGAGACGGAATCCTTAAGATACTTGGCAATGAACAGAATGCGGCTTCTGCGAAGAAACTGATAGAAGAACTGACAGTACTTGCAAAAAGAGGCAACACGATCACGAAACAGAATGTCAATTATGCTCTTTCTCTGGCAATGGAGCAGAGAAACGAAGTTCTCACAGAAATAGACAAAGATTTTATCTGTAACACCATACAGGGCAGACCTATCAAGCCCAAAACACTGGGGCAGAAAGATTATGTAGAACAGATACGCAAAAAAATGATCGTGTTCGGTGTAGGTCCTGCCGGTACCGGCAAAACCTATCTGGCGATGGCAATGGCTGTCACAGCCTTCCGAAATGAGGAGGTCAGCAGGATCATCCTGACACGTCCTGCTATTGAGGCCGGTGAGAAGCTGGGATTTCTTCCGGGAGATCTGCAGAGCAAGGTAGATCCTTATCTGAGACCACTCTATGATGCACTGTACCAGATCATGGGAGCGGACAGCTTTGCGAAAAATATGGAGCGCGGCCTGATCGAGGTTGCACCGCTTGCATATATGCGCGGACGTACACTGGATAATGCATTTATCATTCTCGATGAAGCACAGAATACTACTCCGGCACAGATGAAGATGTTCCTGACACGTATCGGATTTGGTTCCAAGGTTATCATCACCGGAGATGCCTCACAGAAAGATCTTCCAAGAGATACCACATCCGGACTTGACGTGGCAATGAAAGTACTGAAAAAAATAGATGACATTGGCTTCTGCAGCTTACCAGCAAGGATGTTGTCCGTCATCCTCTGGTACAGCAGATCGTACAGGCTTATGATGCCTATGAGAAGAAACAAAAACCTGAAAGACCGGCAAGACGCAGAAACGGGGTAAATGAACGATGAACATGCAGATTGATTATGAGACAGAGCGTGAACTGGGGATCGACTATGAGACACTGGCAGTAAAGGTAGCTGACAAGGTTCTTGAAATGGAAAAATGTCCCTATGATGCACAGGTGAATCTTGTACTTACAGATAACGAAGAGATTGAGAGAGTTAATACTGAGTTTCGCGATATCGCAAGACCTACGGATGTTTTATCCTTCCCTATGATTCCTTTTGAGACACCGGCAGGATATGATATTGTGGAGGAAGATGAATCTTACTTTGATCTGGATACAGACGAACTTCTTCTTGGAGATATCATGATCTCAGTTGACAAGGTATTTGCGCAGGCAGAGGAATACGGACACAGTGTGACAAGAGAATTCTGTTTTCTGGTTGCACACAGTATGCTGCATCTGCTGGGATATGACCATATGACTCCCGGGGAAGCGGCAGTCATGGAGACAAAACAGGCAAAAGCCTGGAGGAGCTTGGGATTACACGCTGATCTTCAAATTCTGTTATTGCAGGCAATTTCTGATGGATTTTGTCTCGTAACTGTAAAGACACTGAACAGTTACTAAAAATATATTTATATGGAGTAACAAAAAGATGAATTACCGGGAACGACTTAAAGATAAAAAACGTATTGTAATTAAGATCGGTTCTTCTTCCCTGACTCATTCGGAGACAGGAAGACTGAACCTTCGCAAACTGGAAGTGCTGGCAAGAGAGCTCAGTGACCTTCGCAATCAGGGAAAAGATGTCATACTGGTTTCTTCAGGAGCTATAGCAACAGGTGTGGCAGCTCTTGGAATGCATGAGAAACCCACAGAACTGAAAGGAAAACAGGCATGTGCAGCAGTAGGACAGGCCAGACTGATGATGATTTATCAGAAACTTTTTTCTGAATATAATCAGCTTTCCGCTCAGATCCTTATGACCAAAAATACTATGGTTAATAATGTTAACCGAAAGAATGCTCAGAATACTTTCGATGAACTGCTCAGTCTGGGAGTGATTCCCATTGTAAACGAGAATGACTCCATTTCCACCTATGAGCTTCAGAATCTGGAGAAATTCGGAGATAATGATACATTGTCTGCAATGGTTGCCGCACTTGTACGGGCAGATCTGCTGATCCTGTTATCAGATATTGATGGTCTTTTTACAGATGATCCCAATACTAATCCTGATGCAAAATTCATCGATGTGGTAGAAAATCTGGATGATAATCTGCTTAACATGGGAAAAGGTACTTCTGGAAGTAAGGTAGGAACCGGCGGAATGGCTACTAAGCTGACAGCAGCACAGATCGCTTCTGCAGCAGGCGTAGATATGGTGATCGCAAACGGAGCCGATTTCCATATTATCCATAAGATCACAGAGGGACGCAGGTACGGTACGCTGTTTGTAAGCCAGTCCAAAGAAGAAGTTTATCTGATCGATATTATTGACAGACTGTTATAATACCGGAAATTTACCGGTGCCAAATGACATTCACAGAGTAAATGGCTGTGTTTACAGACAGACTGCCGTAGACAAAAAACAGGAGGAAGAACTATGGAAGTTGAGAAAATCGACCGCATTAATGCACTTGCACATAAAGCCAAAAGTGTGGGGCTTACTGAAGAAGAGAAAAAAGAAAGAGAACTGCTGCGCAAGGAATATATTGCATCTGTCCGCATGAACCTTCGCGCTCAGCTGGACAATGTGGATGTTCAGCAGGAAGACGGAACAATCATTAATCTGGGTGAAGAATATGGAATCAAAAAAAGACATTAGAAAGAAGATTTTCGCAGAAAGAAAGCTGCACACAGATGAACAGATAGAGGCAATGAGCCGCACGATCACTGACAAAGTGACCGCACTTCCTGCATTTAAGAATGCGGACCGCATTCTGGTATATGCAGATTACAACCATGAAGTTGTCACAGAGTATCTTATAAAAGAAGCATGGAAGGCCGGCAAGGAGGTTGCAGTTCCCAAGGTTGTGGGAAAGGATATGGTATTTTATAAGTTGACAGACTTTGCCCGGCTGGAACCCGGATATTTTGGGATTCCTGAGCCTGTATCGGGGGAGATCGTCAACTGGTCAAAGGCTCTTATGATCATGCCGGGAGTGGCTTTTGACAGAGCAAACCACAGAGTCGGATACGGCGGTGGCTTCTATGACCGTTATCTTGAGAAACATCCGCAGCTTGAAAGAGTTGCCATTGCATTTTCTTTTCAGATGTTGCCGGAGGTTCCCACAGAACCTACTGATATCTGTCCGCAGATCATAGTAACAGAAGAGGAGATATGCTATCTTACTGACTGAAAGGGGACCTGAACATGAATGAAATGCTGAACCGCTTGGCATGAATGCGAAGGCAGCTGAAACAGAAATGAGAAATCTTTCTACAAACAAAAAGAATGAAGTACTTCTTGCAGTAGCAGACAAACTGGTAAAGGATGCACAGACTCTGATCAATGCCAACAGACTGGATGTGGAAACCGGAAAAAGGAATCATATGCCTGAGGGGCTGATCGACAGGCTTCTTCTCACAGAGAGCAGGATTGAAGGAATGGCAGAGGGCCTGCGCCAGGTAGCAGCCCTGGATGATCCTGTCGGGGAAGTAACCGGGATGAAAAAACGCCCAAACGGACTGCTGATCGGGCAGAAGAGAGTACCTCTTGGCGTGATCGGAATTATCTATGAAGCAAGGCCTAATGTAACTGCGGATGCATTTGCACTCTGCTTTAAGACAGGTAATGTAGTAATCCTAAAGGGTGGAAGTGATGCGATCCATTCCAACGAGGCCATTGTAAACTGTATCAGGGAAACTCTGAATGAACAGGGCGTGACAGAAGATGCGATCCAGCTGATTTCTGATACATCCAGAGAGACAGCAGCAGAATTCATGAAGATGAACCAGTATGTGGATGTACTCATCCCGCGAGGCGGCAGAGGCCTGATCAAAGCCGTAGTGGAGCAGAGCACCATCTGTGATTGAGACCGGTACTGGAAACTGCCATATTTATGTGGATGAAACCGCAGACCTTGAGATGGCAGCAGACATTATCATGAATGCCAAGACTCAGAGAGTAGCGTCTGCAATGCCTGCGAATCTGTTCTTGTACATAAAGATGTAAAGGATGCCCTGCTTCCAGTCCTTGCAAAGCGTCTGCAGGAGAAACATGTGGAGATCCGCGCAGATGAAGCGGCTTATGCGTTGATCCCGGGAGCTGTACACGCAACAGAAGAAGACTGGGGCAAAGAATATCTGGATTATATTCTTTCTATTAAAGTGGTTTCTTCTGTGGAAGAGGCGATCGCCCACATCAATAAATATAATACGAAACATTCAGAGGCAATTATTACCAACAATTATGAACATGCACAGAAGTTTCTGGATGAAGTGGATGCTGCGGCAGTTTATGTCAATGCCTCCACACGTTTTACAGATGGATTTGAATTCGGTTTCGGGGCAGAGATCGGTATCAGCACACAGAAGCTTCATGCGAGGGGACCTATGGGACTTCTGGCTCTGACCACAACGAAATATATCATCTATGGAAACGGACAGGTACGCCCATAGACAGCACATTGATTTTTTCTGAGGGATGTGCTATACTTCAATTCAGATTTGGGATTACTGACTGCTTCGTGGGGAATAAGAAATCGGATGGTGTCAGTAGTGATTTTAACTAAAACTCATCTATGGGAGGACATACAATGAGAAAAAAACAACTTTTTGCATTATTAATGGCAGGTGCCCTGTCTGTAGGAATGGCACCGACAGCCACATTTGCAGCAGATACTACTGCTGAGACATCAGCCGAAGGCGAACTGGAAGGTGAACTTGACTCTGCAGATACAGAAGAACCTTCTGAAAATCCGGCTGAAACTCCTGAGGAACCAGCCGAAGATCCAGCCGAGACACCGGAAGATCCGGCTGAAACTCCTGCCGAAACAACAGCTGATCCTACAGAGGCACCGGCTGCTGAAGAAACTGATGAGCAGGCTGCTGAGGCAGGTTCTGCGATTGTGATTGGCGAAAAGTCCTTTACTTCTTTGGAAGAAGCGTTCGCAGCAGTACCGGACTGTGAGGATATGATAAATGGTGAACCTACTTATGTAAAATTAAAAGGAACCATTGAAGTCAACAATACAATAAATGTCCCTGAAAAGAAGAATATCATGCTGGTTGCTGCTGAAGATAATACTACAATTAAACGTGTAGCCGGCTTTACTGAGAGTATGTTTACTGTTAATGGTGGTAATCTTCAGATGGCAGGCGGTTCTGTGACTGATTCAGATGGAAATGCTATCGGTTCAGGCAGTTTAACTGTTGATGGTACAGGCGATGACGTTACCGGTTCGATTGTAGAAGTAGCAAGTGGTAATTATGCATTGATTGACGGTACAACTCTGACAGGAAATACCACAACCGGAAATGGCGGTGCGGTCAACAATGCTGCCGGTGCAAATGTATATCTTCTGGGTGGTACTATCACAGCAAACTCCGCAGCAGCAGGCGGTGCGATTTACAGTGAGGGAACTGTCAATATTCGTGGAACTGTAAGTGTTACAGGAAATACAGTTACAAATTCTTTTGAAGCTGCAAGTAACCTTGTGCTTGCCAAAGACGGTGTGATCAATGTAAGCGGTGCTGTTACAGGCTCTGCCATTGGTGTTGCTGTTCAGGAGGCTAGCGCCGGAAGAACAGTAGTAAAGCTGGATGACGCTGTTACTGATGTGAAACTGACAGATGTTCTTTCTCAGATTACATATGAGGGAGATTCCAGCCTTAAAATCGGAGAAGACGGAACTTTAGTCAGTACAACAGAACCGTCCCCTACCCCAACTCCTGCAGAAGAAAAACTGAAAGTAACAGGAAAAGAATGCAAATGGTCAGGAAGTAGTACTGTTAAAATTAAGTTCAGTCAAATGTAAAAGGTACCTATTATATTGACTGGGTAAAACGTGGTGAGAAAGCACCAACAATCGATACTTCCAGAGTAGCGCGCCTATTGAGGCTGATACAAATGTAACAGCAAAAGTTACTGATCTTCCTGACTATGATGTTGATATTTATGTATGTGTGATCAGTGATAAGGATAAGAGTAATTATGGCTCTGTAATGTTCCAGCCTGATCCAAAAGAACGTCCTGTTATACCTACACCATCTCATACTCCGGTAGTACCCGATGTAAAAGAGAGTGTTGTACAGGGATTTGAGAAAGCACTTGTGTTCTATCCCAAAACTTTTTATGACTTCAAGGTAATTGGTGCGGGTACACAGAATAATAATCCAGGAGAGGGAGATGTAAGATGGGTTCCTTCAGGATGGAGTATGTCTTCCAATCCATCTTCATGGAATCCATCATGGAAGATTGGTGCAAAGGATGGTATTTATACAGATACAGAGAAAACATATACCATCTATATTAAATATAATAAACAGGTATACAGTGGAAATGACTGGCAGGAAACAGATGCTTCCGAAGTTCTGTCCTATCAGTTCAAGGCAGCTCCTCTGACACAGGCCACTACCACACCAGGTGCAAACGGAACAAACGGAGACGGAACAGGATCCGGCGACGGAACTACAGATGGAGGAACTACAGATGTAACTCCTACCACCTATGCAGATGGAGCAAACGGAACAGCGAAATCAGCAGTATCCACAGGTGATGAATCACCGATCGGAACTATGCTGGCTCTTGCTGCAGCTTCTGTTCTTGCAGGTGGTTACGTACTGATAAGAAGACGTAAAAAAGAAATGTAAATATAATCCAATTATTTTTAAGAGACAGGTCTTATGGCCTGTCTCTTTTCATATATATAATAATAATAAGGCAGCCATTCAGCCGTCCATACAGGTCAGAATCCGGAATCTGATCCAGGCTGCTGAACATTTGCCAAAAAGGAGGAAAGAATGTATGTCAACAGAACAGATGGGAACTTATGAAAAAATATACTTCGCATTGTGGGAACTCGGACAGAGATATGGAAATTTTGTCCAGTTCAGAGTGATCGGAAGAAGTCATGATGACAGAATGATCCCCATGCTTGAGATTGGAAAGGGTGATACCTGCATTATCTGTCTGAGCGGAGTGGAAAGCGGAGACAGAAATCTCCCGGAATATCTTTTGTCCATTGCAAAAGATTACTGCAGATCCTATGAAAGCAACTGGACCATCGGAGAAAGTTATGAAGTTCGTAAACTTCTGGATAAGGTTCGTATCTGTATGATCCCCATGCTGAATCCTGACAGCTATGAGATATGTGAATACGGATATGGTGCCATACATAATCCCATCCACAGACAGATGCTGAAAATGCAGGACAGGCCTGTGGAAGAGTATGAATGTAATGCCAGGGGAATTGATCTGCGCAGAAATTTTCCGACTAATTATTATCAGCGGAAAAGAGTGAATCAGGAGCCTGCCAGTGAGAATGAGACTCGTGCCTGATCAGCATTTTTCAGGAATATTCAAGCCTTGGCCTGCTTACATTCAGTTATTCCAGAGGGAAGATCGTTTACTGCAGACAGGAGAAAGGCTTTGCCTACAATCAGAAAAATTACAGACTGGCAAGGCATTTACAGAAATGTTCCGGCTATCGTCTGGAAAAAGGGATTGCAGGTGGTGCGAGAGTCAAAAAAGCCGGAGCAAAACCTGAGATGGGATCTCCGGAACAGTTTTATGCGGAAGTAATCCGTCAGCCCTCTCTGGCAATTGAGATTCCGGAATACCGCAAGGACGATATGGAAGAACTGCGTCTGATTCCACTTGAATATCTTTATTCTTTAAACAGCGGCATATTGGCAAACGCATAAATCCGTCACACAGTCAAAGAAAAACAGTCTCTGAAAATAAAAAGTAATAAAAACATGTAAAAACAGAGATTAGCGTTTGACATAAAGCATAGATTCTGTATGATAAAAAGAGTGCCCCGAAATGTTGTAAACAGAAAGATGAGGAATCAATAGTGAATAATAATACACAGGAAAGTAAAATACAGTTAGAATATATCAATAAATGTACAGAGCTTGTGAAGGAAAAATATAAAAAGCGCCAGCTTTCTTTATCCAGAATGCAGGCTGCCAGATGAATTCCCTGCAGACGGATACAGTGGCCGGTATCGTGAAACGTATGGGCTATACAGAAGTATCCAGAGAAGAAGATGCAGATGTTGTCATCTATAACACCTGCACAGTCCGGGAGAATGCAAACCTGAAGATTTACGGTCATCTTGGCCATCTGAAAAGTATTAAGAAAAAGAATCCTGAACTGAAGATTGTATTGTTTGGCTGCATGATGCAGGAGCCGGAAGTAATTGAGAAGATCCACAAAGAATATTCTTTTGTTGATCTGGTTTTCGGTACCCATAACTTCCATAAGTTTCCGGAGCTTTTCTACAGAAGCTTAAATACGGAGGGACAGATCATTGATGTCTGGAAGGAATCTGATGAAATCGTGGAGGGTATGCCTTCTGACCGTAAATATTCCTTTAAAACGGGTGTCAATATTATGTTTGGCTGCAATAATTTCTGCAGTTACTGTATTGTACCATATGTAAGAGGAAGAGAGAAGAGTCGCGAACCGGAGGCGATCATAGAAGAGATCAAGGGTCTGGTGGCTGACGGTGTAACGGAAGTTATGCTTCTGGGACAGAACGTTAATTCCTATGGAAAGACACTGGAACATCCGTTTACTTTTGCACAGCTTCTGAAACAGGTGGAAGCAATTGAAGGATTAAAGAGAATCCGTTTCATGACTTCCCATCCGAAGGATCTGTCTGATGAACTGATCCGGACAATGGCAGAGAGCAAAAAAGTGTGCCATCACCTCCACCTTCCCATGCAGTCCGGAAGCAGCCGAATCTTAAAGATCATGAACCGCCGTTATGACAAAGAAAAGTATCTGGAGCTTGTAGCCAAGATCCGTAATGCCGTACCGGATATTTCCCTTACTACAGATATCATTGTAGGTTTTCCGGGAGAAACGGAAGAGGATTTCCAGGATACTCTGGACGTTGTGGAAAAATGCGATTTTGATTCTGCGTTTACCTTTATTTATTCCAAAAGAAGCGGCACACCTGCTGCCAAAATGGAGAATCAGGTACCTGAGGATGTGGTAAAAGACCGTTTTGACCGTCTTCTTGCTCTGGTTCAGGAAAAGGCCGAAAGGCTTCTTCCCGTTTCGAGGGAACTGTTCAGGAAATCCTTGTAGAGGAAGAAAGCAGAGAAAAAGGTATCTTTACAGGAAGAACAGAATATAACCTTCTGGTCCATTTCCCGGGATGTCAGGATCTGATCGGTAAATATGTAAAAGTAAAACTGGATACCTGCAAGGGATTCTATTATTTCGGAAGCCTTGCAGAATAAAAATGATGGCTGTTTCTGAACAGCAATATAAAGGACTTCTACAGAAGCCCATATCAATTTGGATATAGAGGGTGGAAGATAAAAGTGAAACAAAATAAATACGAAATAGATATGTGTAACGGAACCATCATGGACAAGCTGATTTCCTTTTCACTGCCGCTGATGCTGTCCGGAATCCTGCAGCTGATGTTTAATGCTGTGGATATCATAGTGGTGGGAAGATTTAGCGGAAGTCAGGCACTTGCAGCCGTAGGCTCAACCACAGCACTGATCAATGTGTTTACCAATCTGTTTATTGGTATCTCACTTGGTGCGAATGTACTTGCTGCCCGGTTCTATGCGGCAGGAAAAGACCGGGAAATGTCAGATACCGTTCATACGGCTGTAACTCTTGCACTGGTAAGCGGTATCGTCATGGCATTTGTGGGACTGATTTTTTCCAGATGGGCTCTGGAACTGATGGGTACCCCGGACGATGTGATCGGACAGTCTGCACTGTATATGAAAATCTATTTTCTGGGTATGCCGTTTTTTATGCTTTATAATTATGGAGCTGCGATTCTGCGGGCTGTAGGAGATACGAAACGTCCACTGATCTTTCTGGTTATTTCCGGTGTTGTAAATGCAGTACTGAATCTGATCCTCGTGATCATGTTTCATATGGATGTGGCGGGCGTAGCCATTGCTACTGTGATCTCCCAGTTAATTTCCTGCATTCTGGTACTCAGATGTCTGCGTACATCGAAAACCAGCTACCAGCTTCATTTTGGAAAATTAAGGATCAATACTGTTTACTTAAAACAGATTTTCCAGGTTGGGATTCCGGCCGGGATCCAGAGCACAGTCATTAATCTGTCAAATGCTCTGCTTCAGTCCTCGGTTAACTCCTTTGGATCGACCGCCATGGCAGGGTATACGGCGGCCAATAATATTTTCGGTTTTCTGTATGTGGCGGTGAACTCTGTCACACAGGCATGTATGAGCTTTACCAGTCAGAACTATGGTGTGCATAAATTTAAACGTATGGATAAGGTTCTGGTCGACTGTCTTATTATTTCCGTAGTTACCTCCTTTTCCCTTGGATGCGGTGCATATTTCTTCGGTTCTGAGATTCTTAAGATTTATACTGCCGATCCGGAAGTGATCCGCTGCGGACTGGAAATCCTGTCTTACACTACCGTACCTTATTTTCTCTGCGGGATTATGGATCTGTTTCCGGGTGCTGCGTGGAATGGGACATTCCGGCGTTCCAATGATCCTGTCAGTGATCGGAACAGTAGGAACCAGGATCGTATGGATATTTGGAATATTCCCGCATCACAGATCACTGGCTGTTCTGTTTATTTCCTATCCTGCATCCTGGATGCTGACGATCATTATGCAGGTCACCTGTTTTTATTTTGTCAGAAGAAAAGTGCATAGAGTATAGGTCTTTGAGCTTTTGCGAAAAATAATTACCGGCAGAATATTACCGGCGGTTATTTTCTGTGAGAGCTCTTTTTGTGTTACTGCTGCTTACTCTGTCCACAGTAACTAATCTTTTTGTTTCCGATATGAAAAACAGTATTGACAAATACCCCATAAGGGTATATAGTGACTACTGTAAAGATACCCCGTAAGGGTATTTTGAAATCGTTATATGTTTCAGAAATTTATATAAAACAGAGCTTATTTATAAAAATGTACTCTCGGAGTCTTTATTGCACTTGCTTTTATGGCTGATTTTCGCCAGATGCACCGCATTTATCAACGTACGCACCGCGTACGCCTCAAAAATTCGGGCACATCTGACAAAAAATCTTCTCATAAAATCAAGTACAAAAAGATTCCGAGAGTACATCAAAATCTGAAGGGAGGTTTTTATATGAAGATTACATTTATCGGGGCAACTCATGAGGTTACGGGGTCTTGTTATTATCTGGAGGCAGCAGGTCACAAGTTTCTTGTAGACTGCGGAATGGAGCAGGGACCGGATTATTATGAAAATGCAGAAATACCAGTGGCTTTGGGAGAGATAGAATTTGTTCTTCTGACACATGCACATATAGATCACTCAGGTAATCTTCCGGCTATTTATGCAAAGGGGTTCAGAGGACCGGTATATGCCACAGATGCCACCAGCCATTTATGCGATATTATGCTCAGAGATAGTGCGCACATTCAGATGTTTGAAGCAGAATGGAGAAACCGTAAAGGCAGACGACAGGGCAAACCGGAATTTGTTCCGGCTTATACAATGGAAGATGCCATGGGAGTGATCAGAAACTTTGTGGGATGCCCGTACAATAAGATGATTACTCCTGCAGAGGGAATCTCAGCCCGGTTTATTGATGCAGGCCATTTGCTGGGCTCTGCAAGTATTGAGCTGACGATCAGGGAGGAGGATACAGAGAAAAAGATTGTATTCTCCGGAGATATTGGAAATACCTGCCAGCCCTTGATCAAGGATCCTGAGTATCTGCACCATGCAGATTATATAGTTATGGAATCCACTTACGGTGACCGCAGTCATGGAGAAAAGCCGGATTATGTGAAATTGTTGTCGGAAATCATCCAGGAAACCTTTGACAGAGGAGGAAATCTTGTGATTCCTTCTTTTGCAGTGGGACGTACGCAGGAAATGCTGTACTTTATCAGACAGATCAAGGCAGACGGACTGGTGTATGGACATGACGGATTTAAAGTATATGTGGACAGTCCTCTTGCAAATGAAGCTACCACGATTTTCTCGGAGCATCAGTATGACTGTTTTGATGAAGAAGCGATGGAACTGATCAAAAAGGGAATTAATCCAATCAGTTTCCCTGGATTGAAGATTTCCGTCACCAGTGATGATTCGAAGTCGATCAATTATGATGAGGAGCCCAAGGTAATCATTTCAGCCAGTGGTATGTGTGATGCAGGCCGTATCAAGCACCATCTGAAACATAATCTGTGGAATGAGAAGAATACGATTCTTTTTGTAGGATATCAGGCGGTCGGTACTCTTGGAAGAGCACTGATCGAGGGGGCTGCAGATGTGAAACTGTTTGGTGAACCTGTTCATGTGGCAGCGCATATCTGCCAGATGCCGGGAATCAGCGGTCATGCGGATGTGAATGGCCTTTTAGACTGGGCGAAGGCATTTGAGGAGAAACCGCAGAAAGTCTTTGTTACTCATGGAGATGATACAGTTACAGAGATTTTTGCAAAACGTCTGACAGATGAACTGGGGTATGATACAATGGCTCCGTTCAGCGGTACGGTTTATGATCTGGCAGACGATGTATGTCTGTATGAGGCAAAGGGTGTGAAAATCCAGAAAGCATCTGCATCACCGAAGGCAACAAGAGCAGCCAGAGCCTTCGAGAAACTTCTGGCACTTGGTTACAGGCTTATTACGGTTATCAGGAAAAATGAAGGAACGCCGAATAAAGATCTGGAAAGATTTTCAAGAGATGTTCAGTCCCTGTGTGATAAATGGGACAGGACAGATATGTAAATTAAAAAAATATCCCACGAAACTTTATCTATAGCAATCTTTGTAAATAATATATTGATTCAATTTACATTATTTAAGAGGCTTGCTATAGTTTTCGTGGGATATTTTATATGGTCACCTGCGTAACTGTTCAGTATTTCCACAGTTGTTTATTTGTTCAGAACTTCTTCCAGTGCAGTGGAAAGCTGATCCGGACATGAGGTATTCTTAAATCCGCATTTGATTCCTTTTAATCTGCTGATCACTTCCTCTGCATCCATTCCCTCTACAAGACTGGCTACACCCTGGGTATTTCCGCTGCATCCGCCGATGAAACGGACATTGTGGACTTTCTTATTGTCATCTACTTCAAATTCAATATGGCTGGCGCAGACACCTTTTGTTTTATACGTCATGATATGTTTCCTCCTGTGTGAAAAAATGTAACTATAAATGCTGCTGTTCATATGCCACTACGTGACTGTTCATTCCGTTCATAGTAACGTAGCCAAAATTCATTCCAGATTGCCTGCGGCAATGGAATTTGGGCTTGTATGTCTCGGGATTTTGGCATATTCATGCCAAAACACCTCGCGGAATAGTGATATGTGAACAGTAACATAAAATAGCAATTGTATTATAACAGAGGATAAAAAAAGTTTCCATATAAATAAAGTTTTGCTATAATAAAGAGATGTCAGGAAGTTACTGTTCACTCCGTTCGCAGTAACTTAGCCAAAATTCATCCCAGATTGCCTGCGGCAATGGAATTTTGCTTGTATGTCTCGGGATTTTGGCATATTCATGCCAAAACACCTCGCGGGATAGTGGTGCGTAAACAGTAACATCAGGAACATTACTGTTTACACATCTGAACCTGATACCATGAAAATGAAAAATTACAATATACAAAGAAGAGGTGTTTTAATAATGAAATGTATCGGAATTATCGGAGCAATGGAACAGGAAGTTGCAAAAATCAAGGAAAAAATGCAGGATGTCACAATTACATCCAGAGCCCGTATGGATTTCTATGAGGGAACTCTGGAAGGAAAGAAAGTAGTTGTTGTACGCTCAGGAATCGGAAAAGTAAACGCAGGTATGTGCACACAGATCCTTGCAGATGTATTTGGTGTGGAAGCGGTGATCAATACAGGAATTGCAGGAAGTCTGAATAATGATGTAAATATTGGGGATATTGTTCTTTCCACAGATGTTTTGCATCATGATATGGATGCGATTGGCTTCGGATATAAGAAAGGTCAGATTCCGCAGATGGATGAATTTTCCTTCCCTGCTGATGAAAAACTTCGTAAACTGGCTGCAAAAGTATGTAAAGAAGTAAATCCTGAGATCAGTGTATTTGAAGGAAGAATCTGTTCCGGAGATCAGTTTATCTCAGATAAGAGCGTTAAAGATGCCATCATTTCAGAATTTGGTGGATTTGCAGTAGAGATGGAAGGTGCTGCTATCGGTCAGGCTGCTTATCTGAACCATATTCCATTCCTTGTAGTAAGAGCAATCTCTGATAAGGCAGACGGAAGTGCTCACATGGATTACGCTGAGTTTGAGATGGCGGCAATTGAACACAGTGTCAAATTAACTGTAAGAATGATCCAGGAATTGTAATCTGCAAGAAGCAGATGAAATAAAGCGGCACGTGAACTGTATTTCGGCACAGTCTGCAGAACTTTGCATATACTGAAATAGACAATCGAAAAGAATGCAGGATCGTACGATGTATCTGAAAGAATATTTTCCGTTTTATACCACATATGCAAATCCTCTTCTGTATGAAGGAGAACGGATGCAGGATAAAGAATTTAACCTGATGAAATCCTATTATCCGGGGACTGTACAGCATATTCAGGAGAAAATAGAAGAGGAATGTGATCTCATGGATTATGAGGGAAGCCGCCTTTATGATGAATATCCGGATAAATATATGATTTATCATTTAAGCTGCAAGATCAGGGAGAGTATGGAACCGGAAATAAGCACTCAGGCTATCAGGGAGGATTTTCTGGATGAACTGATACAGGTAATGCTTTGTCAGGAAATATCCAGAAGAAGATGCCGCAGATATCGCTGCAGGAGATACTTTTAAAACAGATTGTAATTGCTCGGTAAATCGGTTTGCTGGTACACCGGACAGTTACAACAGATTATATAACATTAACAGACAGAAAGAGCAATGAAAAATTTAAGAGAATATTTAGAAGAACAGATAAATGAAAATCTGATACAGGCTGTTCTGAGTGCCGGCCAGAAATAAAGATGGCATATCAAAAATAAAGATTCGTCCGATCCGGCTGAAAGGACAGATCTGTTATCAGGCATCTGCCACAGAAGGACAGAAAGTTCTGCATAAAAACTACGGGCGTACGGAACTGATTGAATATGTGGAAAAAGAACTTGCAGAGAATTTCAGACAGTTTCAGGCACAGGGTGCAGTAACAGACGGGGTTGTTCTTGTCAGTAAAAAGGGGAAAATGACTATTAAACAGAAACACCATGAACAGAAAGAAAAAGTTCAGATCCAGGCACATAACCGGGTGAAACAATATATTCTTAAAGAAGGTGTTCCGGTTCCGTTTTTGATCGATCTGGGAGTTATGAATGAACAGGGAAAGATTATCCATGCCAGATATGACAAATTCAGACAGATCAATCGTTTCCTTGAATTTATTGAAGATATACTTCCCAGACTTTCCAGAGACAGAGAAATAACGATTCTGGATTTTGCTGTGGAAAGAGTTATCTTACCTTTGCCATGTATTATTATTTAAGAGAACTAAAAGGATATGATGTAAATATCATAGGTCTTGACCTGAAAACAGATGTAATTGAGAAATGTAATTCTCTGGCACTCAGATACGGATATGAGAAGCTGCATTTCTATCATGGTGATATTGCAGATTATGAAGGTGTATCCTGTGTGGATATGGTGGTAACGCTTCAGGCCTGTGACACAGCTACCGATTATGCACTTGCCAAGGCAGTGGAATGGGGAGCTGAAGTCATTCTTTCCGTACCCTGCTGTCAGCATGAAGTTAATAAACAGATTAAAAATGAAATGCTGGAGCCGGTTCTGCGCTATGGAATCCTGAAAGAAGGATGTCTGCGCTGATCACAGATGCTGTGCGTGCAGATCTTCTGGAGAGCAAAGGTTATGATACCCAGATCCTGGAGTTTATTGATATGGAACATACACCTAAGAATCTCCTGATCAGAGCAGTCAGAACAGGGAAAAGATCAGACCAGGGTAAGGTGGAGAAAATGCTTGCAGCCCTGAATATCCATCCCACACTGGACAGGCTTCTGAATGAAAAAGAACAGGAAGGGAGTGTGCGATGAAAAGGATACTGAAAAAAGCAGGTATTCTTCTTCTGGTATTTCTGCTTGGTACAGCAGGTACTGCATTGCTTCTTAACAGTGAATCCACAGATAACCGTTCTGATTTTAATGACGCAGTGTTTCCGGAAGTCATGGTGGATATGAATGATACGCTGATAAACCGGATGTATGGATATGCGCAGCCTATGCAGGCGGATTTTACCAGAGACAGTGTGACTCCTCTGGATACATCAAAAAAACTGACATTTAAAGTGAATCCCTATGATTCGGAAGTAAAGAGTTTTTCTTATGAGATCCGTACATCTGATGGAAGTAAAGTCCTTGAAAATAAGAAGATTAAGAATCTTGTAAAAGAAGATCAGTATTTGTCCGTAGACGTGGAGATTGGCAGTGATCTGCGCATGAATCAGGAATATTCCATGCAGATTGCCCTGGAACTGGATGAGGGTACAGCATATTATTATACGAGAGTTGTTTCCAGGTCACAGGTACATGCATCAGATTATGCAGCTTTTGTAAAATATTTTTATGAAGCGTGTCTTGACAAAGAGTCAGCAGATGCACTGGGAAGTTATCTGGAACCACAGACAACAGGAGCAGCAACGAATTACTCGGGAATTAATATTAATTCTTCCCTGAGTGAGATCAGTTGGGGGAATCTTGCTCCGCAGCTGTGTCAGGAGGGAATTCCTGTGATCAAAGAGATCAATGAGACAACTGCCAGCGTTGTGCTGGAATATCAGCTGACTTCGCAGAATGAGGATGAGGAAACGGAATTATATGACGTAAAAGAATTTTACAGAATGAAATATCAGGATACCAGGATTTATCTGCTGGATTTCCAGCGTTCTGCAAATCAGGTCTTTGATGGTACACTGCCTGTTTATGAGGATGATGGGATTATCCTTGGAGTGCGCGATAAGAATGTAGAATATATGATGAATGATGCTGCTACTGTGATAGCTTTTGTGCAGGAGGGAGATCTGTGGTCCTATTCACCGGGCAATGAAAAGGTAAATCAGGTTTTCAGTTTCAGAAAATCGAAGGACGGAGATTTCCGCGATTCCAGAACTCAGCATGACATCAAGATCGTCAGAGTAACTGATGAAGGAGATATTGATTTCGTACTTTATGGATATATGAACAGAGGAAGCCATGAAGGATATGAAGGAATTGCAGTTTACCATTACAATCGTGATAAAAACGTGGCAGAAGAAAGAGCCTTTATCCCTGTTTCGGAATCATTTGAATTTCTGAAAAAAGATCTTGAAAAACTGTCCTATGTCAATGAAAAGAATGAGCTGTTTCTGATTCTGGCGAAGAATCTTTACAGGATCAATATCGAAGAGAACTCCAGTGAAATTCTTGAAAAAGGAATAAAAATGCGAATTTTGTATCTTCCGATAATAATGACCATGCAGCCTGGCTGGTTTCAGAGGGGGATGAAAAGGGAAATATCAAGGAAATTGATTTTGATACCTGTAAAACCCGACTGATCGCACCGCAGAAAGGCCAGAGATTCGTACAGTTGGATTTATGAATGAAGATCTGATTTATGGAATGCTGAATAAAGAAGATATTCTTACAGATGAGGAGGGACATAAATCTGTTGGGATCCGCATTCTGCGTATTGAAGATTTTGAAGGAAATGTAAAAAAAGAATACCGGAAAGACGGACTTTATATCACTGATATTTCAGTAGGAAATACTCTGATCGAGTTTGAACTTTCTGCAAAATCCGGAGAAACCTCTTATGTTGCCCAGAAGAAAGATACGATCATGAATAATAAAAAGGCAGCGGCAAATACAGTAAAAATCGAACTTATTTCTGCATCCAGGACAGGTGTTCGTGTGAAACTGGTATTTAACACAACCAAACAGACAGATTCTCCGCTGACTATGTATGCAAAGGTAAGCAGTTCCGACCGGAAAGATATTGTTCTGGACACTCAGATTCCTCAGGAAACAGCATATTATGTTTACGGACAGGGCGGACTGGACGGTATCTATACAGATCCGGCGAAGGCTGTATTGCGTGCAGATACGCTGGGAGGTGTAGTGCTGAACCGTACACAGCAGTATGTATGGGAACGTGGAAATAAAAAGACAAAAATGCAGATAGATACAGAAGGGATTCCGGAGAGTGTGCTTCAGGGAACCTATGATATTAAAACCCTGAAAAAGAGCCTCAAAAAGACCGGAACTGTGATCGATCTTTCCGGCTGCAGTTTGGACAGTGTGCTGTACGAGATAAGTGCACAGCGTCCGGTAATTGCCAAAACGGGAGCAGATACAAGCGTGGTGATCGTAGGATATGATGAATATAATACCTGGCTGTATGATCCGGTTAAAAAAGAGACCTATCCGTATGGAATGAATGACAGTACGGATCTTTTCCAGAAAGCCGGAAATGTGTTTATCACCTATATAGAAACAGTAAATTACTGATGAAAAACATAACCGGCAGGCAGCTGAGAACGGAGCGAACAGTAACGCGACAGCAACCTGCCGGTTATTCATCCAAAAAATTGTAAAAATGCTTCTTTACATTTCACTGATATTTGAGTATTCTAAAAAGGACAAACAGTGGCAGAGAAATTTATTGTTTAAACACGTTACTGTAAGAGTGAAACAGTAACAGCGAAACGGAGGAACGTACAGATGTTATATGAGAACATTAAAAAATTAGTACAGTACGGAGTAGAAACAGGACTTACACCGGCCTGCGAGAAGAATTATACAATAAATCTTCTTCTGGATGTCTTTAAAGAAGACGAATATGTGGAACCTGAGGAAGAGTACAGGGATATCGATCTTGAAGAGGTATTAAATGCACTTCTGGATGAGGCTGTGAAGAGAAATCTCATAGAAGACAGTGTTGTGTACAGAGACCTTTTTGATACCAGACTTATGAACTGTCTGATGCCGCGTCCGGCGCAGGTACAGAATGAGTTCTGGAGCAGATATGAGAAAGATCCACAGGAAGCAACCGATTACTTCTATAAACTCAGTCAGGACAGCGATTATATTCGTCGTTATCGTGTAAAGAAAGATCAGAAATGGACAGTAGACAGTGAATATGGTAAAATCGATATCACCATCAATCTTTCCAAACCGGAAAAAGATCCGAAGGCAATCGCTGCTGCCAAGCTTGTAAAATCCAGCAGTTATCCGAAATGTCTTCTTTGCCCGGAGAACGAAGGATATGCAGGAAGAGTTAATCATCCTGCCAGAGAGAATCACAGAATCATTCCTATCACTGTAAATGACAGTCCCTGGGGATTTCAGTATTCCCCATATGTGTATTACAATGAGCATTGCATCGTCTTTAACAGTCAGCATGTTCCGATGAAGATTGAGAAGAATACATTTATCAAACTTTTTGATTTTGTAAAACTTTTCCCGCATTACTTCCTGGGATCCAATGCAGACCTGCCTATCGTAGGCGGTTCTATTTTAAGTCACGATCATTTCCAGGGCGGACATTATACTTTCGCAATGGCAAAAGCACCGATCGAGAAACATGTGACTATTCCGGGATATGAGGATGTAGAAGCAGGTATTGTTAAATGGCCTCTTTCAGTTTTAAGGATCCGTCATAAGGATGAGAAGAGACTGATAGAGCTTGCTACACATGTTCTGGAAGCGTGGAGAGGTTATACAGACGAAAGTGCGTTTATCTTTGCTGAAACTGATGGAGAACCGCACAATACGATCACACCGATCGCCCGTAGATCCGGAGATATGTTTGAACTGGATCTCACACTTAGAAATAACATTACTACTGATGAGCATCCTCTTGGTGTATACCATCCGCATGCAGAGTATCATCATATCAAGAAAGAGAATATTGGTCTGATCGAAGTAATGGGACTTGCCGTACTTCCGGCAAGATTAAAAGAAGAATTGGAACTTCTGGCAGAATATATTCTGGAGGGAAAAGACATTTCTTCCAATGAGAAGATTGAGAAACATGCAGCGTGGGTTGCAGAATTCCTTCCGAAATATGACAACCTTGATAAAGACAACATTCAGGATGTTCTCAGAAAAGAAGTCGGTAATGTATTCGTTCATGTACTTGAGGATGCCGGCGTATATAAATGTACTGCTGAAGGCAGAGAAGCATTTATGAGGTTTATCAATAAATTATAAGGAATATTTTCAACCATAAGAAAACAGTGTTTACATAGCAGGATGACAAATCTGGTATTATTTACATATGAGCAGGTTGTGGCGGTTCTGATCAAAAGCCGGGCAGTCTGAAGATGTTTTTGAATGATTGGGAATGCATAGAGAACGTCCCGCATATTTTATGTTGGGACGTTTTTGCAAAATGGAGGTAAATATGTACAGAAAAAGACACAAAAGAGGAAAGCGTCTGGCAAGTGTGTTTCTGACTGTGGCACTGATCACTGCAACAGTTCCCGTACAGGCAGCAGAGTTCGGCACTCCGGACAGTTTTGAAGAGATTTTCAGTTCAGGGGAAGAAGATTCGTGCATAACTGATACAGAAAATACTTTGCCGGCAGCTTCTGATTCGGAGAAAGTAATGGCATCGGAACTGTCACCAACACCAACAGTGACTTCGACACCGGAGGGTACACCTGCACTGACAGAAACACCGACTCCTTCGGTCACACCGATGCCGTCTTCAACACCGACTCCTTCAGTCACACCATCACCATCACCATCTCCAACGCCGACGATTAATCCGGAGAAAGAGGTAATGCTCCGGTTTATAGACGGAGAAGGAAATGAATGTGAACAGCTGCGAACAGTGATGTCCTGGGGTGAATCTTTGATCCTTCCCAATGTACCGGATACAGGTGCACCGGATATGTGGAAACTGGAAAAAAATGAAAAACTTGGAGATGCGATCACTCTGAAGGGTGGAGATATTCTTACTCTGAAGAAAGGCGAGAGCTGGAATCTGTTTCTCGAAAAAGGCATCCTGAACTTCTATATGCCAAAGAAATGTACGGTTTCCCTTTATAATAATTCAGGAACCAGTGTGTTTTCCAATGGAATTCTGCATGCATATGAGACAAAAAACGTCATACTTCCGGATATGCCATCATCTAAATACATTAATTATGGATGGACAGATACAAAGGGAAGTTCTGCTGTAAAATATGAACTGAATTCAGAATTTACAGTGACCGGTGACACAGATTTTTACATTGTGCGCCGTACAGCACTTCAGGTGAATTTTAAGACCAATACGGGGGCAAGCAACAGTAAATTTACCAGACTGAATCAGAAAGTCGGAAAAGGACTTATAGTTACAATGCCGCAGGTGCCTGTCAAGACAGGATATCAGTCTCTGGGATGGTCAAAGAGTAAAAAGCCTCCAAAGCTGACTATAAAGCAGGCCAGAATGTGACTATATCAAAAACACTGACTCTCTATGCTGTATATAAGAAATTGCCTTACACAGTTACTTTCAATAACAATAATGGAACAAGTACCAGCAAAATTTATACTTCGCTCACCATGTATGCGTCAAAAAATCAGAAAGTGACACTGCCTGATGTGCCGAAAGTAAAGGGCTATACAAATCTGGGCTGGACAACTGAAACGGGAGAAACAGAACCGGAATATTCAGCCGGTGATACAGTAAAGATTACAAAGGCAACTCGGTTCTATGCAGTGCGCAGAAAGAGTAATTATTATACGGTCAGCTACTATCTGGGAAATGGAAGCACTAATGCGGCTTATCAAAAACTTACTCAGACAGTAGAAGAGGGAACGGTTGTTACCTTTGCAAAAGTACCGGCAAGAACCGGTTATGTTAACCAGGGATGGTCAAGTAAGAAAAATTCCGAGAAAGCAACAGCGAAGGCGAAATGTACAGTTAATAAAAATATCACTCTTTATGCGGTACAGAAGAAGGCAGTACAGCTGACTTTCCACAGATGTGACGGCAGCACCTGGCAGAAAACGACTCTGGCGAAAGGATCTACCTATTCTCTGCCAGGAGTAAGAGATGCAGAAGGTTATACTTTCATGGGATGGTCATCAAAACCAATGCAGTCTGTGAATCCGGAATATGAGGCAGAAGAGAAGATTACAGTAAACGGTAATATGAACCTGTATGCAGTAGTATTTAACAGATCAACAGAAAAAGATCTTACAGAAGCTGAGCTCCCGCAGGTAGATATCTATAAATACAAACAGGTAATCTTTGTGGGCGATTCCCGTACAGAATTTATGGAGAATGTTCTGAAGGGAATGGGAGAATCAGCAATTAAAAATGTGAAGTTTGTCTGCTCTGCGGGAAAGAAATTAAATTGGCTTACTACCACAGGATGGTCACAGCTTTATGCTATGGTGCAGAAGGACACCAACAGTATTCTTTCTAAGAAAACAGCGGTAATTTTTAACTTTGGAGTAAATGATCTGTCAGATTATGCAGATTATGTAGAATATTATAACTGGATTGCACCGCAGCTTAAAAGTAAAGGATGCGAACTGTATTTCATGTCAGTAAATCCGTTGAACCGTACGATGCTTTCAAATACAGGACGAGCAGACCGAAGCGAAGCGGCAGTCAGATCCTTTAACGATTATATGAAAGCAAATCTTTCTTCTGCATATACTTATATCGATATGTACTCCTACCTGAAATCCACAGGCTACAGCTTTGCCAGTGATCACTATGGAGCAGGAACTATCGATGATGGTCTGCATTATACGGCAAAAACATACAAGCGAATTTATGCCAAGTGTATAGATTCGCTGAGGGTACCAAGATAGGATAGATGTTATTTAAATATTATCAGGATAAAAGTTACTATTCGTTTCGTACCCGGTAACGAATAAAAAACACAGTAAATACCAGATTACTCCTTGCGTGAAATCAGGGAATAGTCTATACTAAAAGACGAGACGGCTGTCAGACGAGAACAGCGTTTCGTCTTTTTGTGTAAGACCAGAACGATGAGGAGAAAGAGGAAACATAGATATGAAGTTAACAACAGTAAAAGAGATTTACAAAGAGAGAGAAAAATACCTGGATAAAGAGGTTACAGTAGGTGGATGGGTACGAAGCGTACGTGATTCCAAGACATTTGGATTTATCGTGCTTCACGACGGAAGCTTCTTTGAGACTCTTCAGGTAGTTTATCACGATACAATGGAGAACTTTGCTGAGATCAGCAAATTAAACGTAGGTGCAGCGATCATTGTCAAAGGTACACTGGTAGCAACTCCACAGGCAAAACAGCCATTTGAGATCCAGGCAGCAGAAGTTACAGTAGAGGGTAATTCTGCACCTGATTATCCGCTTCAGAAGAAACGCCACAGTCTTGAATACTTAAGAACCATCACACATCTCCGTCCGAGAACAAACACATTCCAGGCAGTATTTCGTGTACGTTCTCTGTGTGCCTATGCGATTCACCGTTTCTTCCAGGAGCAGGGATTTGTTTATGTGCATACTCCGCTGATCACAGGAAGCGACTGTGAAGGTGCAGGTGAGATGTTCCAGGTAACTACTCTGGATATGAACAACGTTCCGACAGATGACAAGGGTGCTGTAGATTACTCTCAGGATTTCTTCGGAAAAGAAACTAATCTGACAGTAAGCGGACAGTTAAACTGCGAGACTTTTGCACAGGCATTCCGCAATGTTTATACTTTCGGACCAACCTTCCGCGCTGAGAATTCCAACACAACCCGCCATGCGGCAGAGTTCTGGATGATCGAGCCGGAATGTGCATTTGCAGATTTAAATGACAACATGGATCTTGCAGAGGCAATGCTGAAATATGTGATCCGTTATGTATTGGAGAATGCACCGGAAGAGATGAATTTCTTCAATTCTTTTGTTGATAAGGGACTTCTGGACAGACTGAACCATGTGATCAATTCTGAGTTTGGTCATGTTACTTACACAGAAGCAGTAGAGCTTCTGGAGAAGAACAACGATAAATTTGACTACAAAGTATTCTGGGGATGCGATCTGCAGACAGAGCATGAACGTTATCTTACAGAAGAAATCTTTAAGAAACCTGTATTTGTAACAGATTATCCGAAAGAGATCAAAGCTTTCTACATGAAGATGAATGAGGATAACAAGACTGTTGCAGCTATGGACTGTCTGGTGCCTGGAATCGGTGAGATCATCGGTGGAAGCCAGAGAGAGGATGACATTGAGAAACTTGAGAAACGTATGGACGAGCTGGGACTTAAGAAAGAGGATTATGACTTCTATCTTGATCTTCGTAAATATGGTTCCACACGCCATTCAGGATTTGGTCTTGGATTTGAACGTTGCGTAATGTACCTTACCGGCATGGGCAACATCCGCGACGTAATTCCATTCCCAAGAACTGTTAAAAACTGTGATTTATAATTTGACTGATATCAGTATTGTGGGAGCATTGAAGCTGCAGAGCAATCCGCAGATATCAAAAATGTTATAGAAAGAGAGATTGGCATGAGATTTATTCATCTTGCAGATGTACACCTTGGTGCAGTTCCTGACAGGGGCTGTCCATGGAGCAGCAGGCGGGAGGAAGAAATCTGGGAACTTTCCGCCGGGTTATTGCGGGTATCCGCGAGAATCCGGTGGATTTGTTATTTATAGCAGGAGATTTGTTCCACCGCCAGCCTCTTCTACGGGAACTGAAAGAAGTAAATAACCTGTTTTCCACCATCGGATACCCGGGTTTATCTGATGGCAGGAAATCATGACTATATTAAGGCTGATTCTTTTTACCGGGATTTTCAGTGGGAAAAGAATGTGACATTTTTTAAGAATGAACAGCTTACCTGTGTGAAAGATGAGAAACTGGATGTTTATGTATATGGACTGAGCTATGAACATCAGGAAATAGAGAATCCTCTGTATGATTCTATACATCCTGCAGAGGGAGAGGGGGTTCACATTTTACTGGCTCATGGTGGAGATGCGAAGCATATCCCCATGAATATCAAATCAATTGCTGCGTCAGGATTTGATTATATTGCATTAGGACATATTCATAAACCCCAGATTCTGATCCGGGATAATGCAGCTTATGCAGGTGCGTTGGAGCCTGTTGACAGAAATGATCTGGGTGATCATGGATACATAGAAGGACATCTGGAAAACGGAAGGCTTAAGACAAATTTTGTTCCTTTTGCCTGCCGTTCCTATGAGCAGATTCTTCTGATGCTGCGTGAAGATTCTACACAGGCATCTCTGGAAGATATGCTGAAGGCGGATCTGGCGAATAAAGGACGCATGAATATCTACAGGATCGTGATCCAAGGAACCAGGGCACCAGAGCTTCTGCTGCTTCCCGAGAGACTGAAGTCTTTTGGCTACGTAACAGAGGTTCTGGATGAATCAAAGCCTTCCTATGATCTGGAAGCACTTCAAAAAAAATATAGTGGAACACTGATCGGTGACTATATCAGTTATTTTCTTGAAAAAGACAGAAATGCAGTGGAGGAGAAGGCATTATATTATGGTCTTCAGGCTTTACTGGAAACAAGCAGGTGACAGACAGAATATGATTATCAGACAGTTAAATATTAAAAACTCTGGAGAAATCCATGATAAAACTTTAGAGTTTTCTCCGGGAATTAACGTTCTGTATGGAGAGAATGAAAGCGAAAGAGCGATAGTACATACGTATATTAAAAATATGTTTCTCGGAGATATCAGTGAAGCAATCTACGATAATGCAGTTTTTGCTGCGAAGTTAAAGAGTCCGACAGAACAGGATCTGGCTCGGGAGCTGCAAAATTTATGACCGGCTATCAGGGAACTGCAGACAGCTCCATGGATCTGGGACGGGCCATGCAGATGCTCAAGATGTCCAGAAAGGGTTATCTGGTCCAGGCAGACAGAAAACAGAAAGAGACAGAACAGGAGAGGCAGAAACTTCTGACCAGGATGGATGATATCATAAGTGATCTGAATAATCTGAATGGAAAGCTGGATCAGATTAATGAGAAAGAGGAGTCGTTACGGATGCATCCCGGAGATGAAAATGGTGCGGTTATTCTGGATGAGAGAATGGCACAGGCAAAGGCAAAAAGAAACAGCTTTGCAATGGGAATGCTGATATCGGCCGCTGCCGGCATCTTTGGATTGATTCTGACTGCGATTATAGCGGACAGTGTTTCGGTAAGTCTGATCGTAGCGGTTATTGCAGCTGCGTTGGTGGGATTTTGTGGAAAACAGCAGCTGAAGTATGCAAGGGAATTTCAGAAGAGAATACGGATGAAGAAACGCTGGGTATCCAGGCAGGAGAAACTCAGATGCAGTAAAGAAAATCTCAGACAGGACTATGATGAGAAAGAAACAGAACTTTGTAACCTTAAGGAAGAATACCGGGAATACGAAGAAAATTCTTTTCTGCTTACATCGGAAGAGCGGGAGGTACAGGCTCTGAATATGGCGATGGAAACCATAGAGAGAATGTCAGGAAATATTCATCTTCAGGTGGGACGAAAGCTGCAGATACGTACTTCTCAGATTTTGAGTGAGATTACAGATGGTGAATATCAGGACGTACAGATGGATGCGGCATCCCACATGACAGTAACTACCGGGAACGGAGTGGAAGCACTGGAATGTCTCAGCCGCGGCACTCTGGAGCTGATTTATTTTGCATGCGCATGGCTGCAGGAGAGCTTCTGTGTCAGGAAGAAAGTCTGCCGGTGATACTGGATGATATCTTTGGGATGTATGAGGAAGAAGATCTTGAGGCAGTTCTTGGATGGATGTATAAGGAGAAAAAGCAGGTTATCATCAGTACCTGCAGTAAACGCGAGATGGAACTTCTGGACAGAGAGGGAATCCCTTATGGGAAGCAAATTATTTCCTGAATTTTTAACCAGACTGCGAAGCAGTTATTCAGTGTAGGGCCGTATAGAAGAGTAGATTGCATTATATATAACAAAAAGAGAGATTTCATGTACTGCAGGAATTTCGGATGAAACAGCCGGAACAGAACATGAAATCTCTTTTTATAAATTTTACAGAAGTTATTTATTTCTCATCATACTGAGCCATGTAACTGCTTACGCAGCGGTTGATCCTGTCAACCGGGTTGAGCAGATAGCTTACAGACTGATCATGATTAAGAGTATCAATGATCAGGGCGATATATTTACTCATATCACAGGAGATATAGTAATCTTTTGCAAGAAGCTCAGGAGACTGATAGATCAGGTTTGTAGTGAGCAGTTTGTCAAACACTCCTGCCTTATGAGCCTCATCAAATTTCTCGAGTCCGTTTGTAAACAGTCCGAAAGTAGAGCAGATATAAATTCTGCCTGCTCCTCTTTCCTTGAGGAGAGAAGAAATCTTAAGAACTGTATCACCGGAAGAAATCATATCATCGATCAGGATCATATCTTTGCCCTTAAGGTTTGGACCGAGGAATTCGTAAGCTGCGATCGGGTGACGTCCGTTGATTCTCTTGGAGTAATCCAGACGTTTGTAATACATACCCATATCAACACCAAGGATATTGGCAAGATAGATTGCGCGGTTCATGCTTCCCTCATCAGGGCTGATGATCATGAAATGATCGTTGTCGATGTGAAGTCCTTTCTCATGGTTGAGAAGAGCTTTGATAAACTGATAGGATGGCTGTACAGTCTCAAATCCATGCAGAGGTGTTGCATTCTGCACGCGCGCGTCATGTGCGTCAAAAGTGATGATGTTTTCCACACCCATACTTACAAGCTCCTGAAGTGCTGTTGCACAGTCCAGGGATTCTCTGCCGCTGCGGATATTCTGGCGGCTTTCGTACAGATAAGGCATGATCACGTTTACTCTGCGGGCTTTGCCGCCGATTGCGCCGATCACACGTTTCAGATCCTGAAAATGGTCATCAGGAGACATAAGATTCTCGTATGGTCCGATGCTGTAGGTAAGACTGTAGTTACATACATCAACCATCAGATAGATATCGTCACCACGTACAGATTCCATGATCGTACATTTCGCCTCACCGGAACCGAAACGTGCTGTCTGGACCGGTATCAGATAGGACTCTCTCTGATAACCCTCAAATGCAAAAGAATCAAGCTCTTCGTGGCTGCGCTCTTTACGCCACTGTATCAGCCATTCATTTACTTTTTCACCCAGATCCTTACAGCTGATCAGAGGGATCAGACCAAGTCTGCCCACCGGAAGTGTAGTTAAATCTTTAGTTGTTGCCTGTGCCATGTTTTATTTTCCTCCTAAAAAATTTTCTGTATACGGATATCCTTTCCTTCCAGCTTCACCATACGGTAGTTGCTGGCGATTCTCGAAAAGGTTCGTTCGGAATAAGTATCCGAGAAATTTTCCAGTTTCAGATTTGTTGATATGATCGTAGACTTCCTGCGCATGATGCGTTCATTTATGCACAAAAACAACTGGGAAGAGACAAAGCTGTTTGTAAGTTCAGTTCCCAGGTCGTCGATGATCAGCAGATCGCTGTCAAATACAAATTCCTGTCCTTCTGTTTTATCTCTGGAGAATTTGGAGTCTGCCAGCAGTTCAAACAGATCAAATGCGGAAAAGTACATAACGCAATGTGCTGATTCCAGAAGATCATGAGCAATACAGTGAGAAAGAAAAGTCTTACCCACACCGGTATCACCGTAAAGAAACAGATTCTCAAAGGAACTGTCAAAATTTCTCACAAAACCTCTGGCAATATCATAAGCTCTCCGGGCCGTCTCTCTTTCTGTCAGTCCGGTAGCTTCGTTCTTCATTGTATCAGAATAATAATCAAAAGAAAAGTGGTCAAAGTTTTCTTTTTTGAGAATTTCTTTTAAATTGGACTGCGTATAGAGCAGTTCTATCTCTGCTTTCTTAAAACAGGTACATTTTTGGCTTCCGACGTAACCGGTATCCTGACAGACCGGACACTTATATGGAAGTTCCAGATAATTCTCCGGATATGAGTTACATACCAGCAGGGCATTGCGCTCCTGGGACAGAAGAGAGATTGCAGCTTTAAGGTCCTCAAGACCTGATGATTCTCCGCTTAAGAGTGCTCTTGCTTTTTTGGCGCTTAAGGTGGCAACCTCTTCATCTATTTCGTGGATGCGCGGGATTTTTTTATAAATCTCCTGAGTACGCTCCTCCAGAATACGTCTGTTCTGAGACTGGGTCTTGCTGTATTCCCGCATGATCGTATCATACTGATAATTCTGTAAAGGCATGACTTCACACCCTTTCGTTTGTTTTTTTGTAGCTGTTCAGTGACTTTCAGACGATTATGTCACTGCCGTTACTGATTCAGTAATTTCTTTTCATATTCGTTAAAGTCGTACTGTCGCTGATGGAAATTGTTAAACCGGTTTGATGTAGCCGGTTTGGAAGCTGCTTTTCGCTGGGTATTCTTTTCCAGCTTCTGGCGCTGATGCTGAGCATCGAGGAGCCGGACATCTGCAAGTGTACGGACATTTTTATCTTTCCATCCGGAAAGGATTTTATCTGCATACTGGAAACTTGGCTGTCCGGTAGAGAGAACTGTACGGCTGCAGGCTTCCTGGATGATATCCATGGTAAAACCATAATCATTCAGCCAGGTGTTCATAAGAGAAATCTCTGTATCTACCGGATTTCGTCCGCTGATTCCCATTGATTTAAAAATAGTAAAGTATTCTTTGGCATAACGGGAATTTGCCTCTTTTGCCATGGTGACAGTGGTGATTCCCTCATCTGCCAGGCAAGAGCAACGGTTTCTATGTAACGCATACTCTTATGCCCGCGGCTGACACTGTATTCGATCAGGTACTCGATCAGATCAGGCGAGAATTTCAGCTCATCATAGAAAAACAGGATCTTTTTCATCTCGGTAGGAGTGAGCGTTTTGCCGAGATACTGTTCTGCGATATAGAGGAGCTGTACGATCTCATCATTTTGCTTTAATTCTTTTACACGGTCAGGAGACAGTGCAGTGGCTGATCTGGTGGTCTGCTTCACAGGCTGTGCCGGCGCAGAAGAAGTCTGGGGTTCTGTTTTTGTAACAGGGGCTGCCGAAACAGGTGTGTCGGAAGCAGCAGATTTTACAGGTGGTACATTCAATATGATATCTGCTATATCTTCGTTATTTCTGTAGGTTAAAGTAAGGAGTTTCTCTTTCTCCCAGTATTTCAGAGCGCGGATAATGTCACGTTCTGTACAGAAGAAATGATCAGCATCTGCTCCAGACTGAAGGGTACAGAGGTGTCAGAAAGAAGCCTCAGAAGATAGATATATACTTTCACAAATTCTCCATTGGCCCCAGGCATATAGTTGTCTATGAAATTGTTGGTTAATACAGTTACTTCCGCATTGCGGGAATTCTGTAAAGTGATCATAGCCATGAATTTCCACTCTCTTTCATAATAATAAGATGTTAGGGTCAAAAGGTATTTTGCCCCTAACCTGATATCCACGAATTGCTCCGCTGCAAAGCAGCTCCCACAATTCTCATAATAATAAGATGTCAGAGTAAAAAAGACATTTTTCCTCTGACTTGATATCTATGAATTATAGCACAACATTTTTTAAAAGAGAATAGGGGATTTTTGTCGAAGATTTCATCCACATTTGAATGTGGATAATGTGGATAATGTGGAAATGTGAAATATGGTATATATTATTGGAAACCTGAAAAATGTTGAATTTCAGGGAAAAACGGAGTATTACGGGGGCGAATAATGTCGAATTATGTTAAGTGATTTATGCACATATACATCCACATATGCAGGCAGATGAAAATGTGTATAACGATGTGGAAAATGTGGATAAGTGATCTGAACTGTTATAAATAAAGGAAGAATTGAGGGGGGATAAAATGTTTATAACTTTTTAATGGAAATTGTCGACAGAGACACAAGTGTTCAGTATCTTCTATTGCTATAAGTGCTATAAGTTGGGCGGTTGTAAAAAACAGGACAATTCTGAAAAATTATTTTCCGAATTGTCCTGTGTAAATTGCTGATATCTATGTCTGGCAGCGGATTGCAAATAACTGTCTGACAACTGTCTGTTATAATAGGAAGTTATCCGTGAGAAATATTATTTGCCCAACAAATGCTCCCCGATATTTACAACATCTCCGGCTCCCATGGTGATGAGCAGATCACCCTCCTGGCAGTTGGAGAGCAGATAATTCTCAATCTCATCAAAGGTAGGGAAATACTCGCAGGGAGTTCCCAGTTCCTGGATACGCTTCTGCAGATCTTCAGAAGAAATCCCCAGAGTATCGGTTTCTCTTGCTGCATAAATATCCGCAACTACCACATGATCTGCCAGACTGAGTGCTTTGGCAAACTCCGGAAGCAGAGCTTTGGTACGGGTATATGTATGTGGCTGGAATACACACCATAATTTCTTATGGGGATAATTGTGTGCGGCATGAAGAGTTGCTTCAATTTCTGTAGGATGATGTGCATAATCGTCTACGATCGTAACCCCTGCAACTTCTCCTTTATACTGGAAACGGCGGTCTGTTCCTGTGAAACTTCCAAGTCCCTTGATGATCACTTCTTCGGAAAGACCAAGAAGATGACCGAGGGCAATTGCTGCCAGTGCATTGGAAACATTGTGGATGCCCGGCACTTTCAGATAATAGCTGCCAACCTTAACGCCATTGCGCAGAACGGAGAAGGAAGCATGTCCATATTTGTCATAAGTGATATCTGCTGCCTGATAATCTGCATCATGTTCCAGACCATAAGTGATCACATTACATGGAAGATCCCGGATGATATCTTCATATTTCGGAGTATCTGCATTGATGATCAGTGTACCGTCAGCAGGAAGAAGCTCTGCAAAGCGGCGGAAGGAATGACGGATATCGTCAATATCCTTAAAGAAATCCAGATGGTCTGCATCCATATTCAGGATAATACTGATCTTCGGGAAAAAGCTCAGAAAGCTGTTTGTGTATTCGCAGGCTTCTGTGACAAAAGTCTCAGAATTGCCTACGCGGATGTTTCCGCCGATAGCAGGAAGAATACCTCCCACACTGATGGTCGGGTCACAGTCTCCTGCAAGAAGAATGTGAGATACCATAGATGTTGTGGTTGTTTTTCCATGAGTTCCGGAAATGGCAACAGGAGTATCATAATTCCTCATGATCTGTCCGAGAAGCTCTGCACGTGTGAGCATTGGAAGTCCTTTTTCCTTTGCACAGGCAAATTCCGGGTTGTCAGGATGGATAGCTGCGGTATATACCACAACATCTACGTCATCGGTAATGTTTGTGGCACGCTGTCCGTAATAGATGGTGGCTCCCTTTTTCTCCAGTGCCTGGGTAAGAGGACTGGATTTGGAATCGGAACCGGAAATGACAAAATCCTCGCCGAGAAGAATCTCGGCCAGTCCGCTCATGCTGATGCCGCCGATACCGATAAAATGTATATGAAGTGGTTTGTGAAAATCTATCTGATACATAGTATGTTCTCCTTGATCAATTATTTACAAATCTTTATAAATCCGATAACTATAACATATTCGTACAGTTACTGGAACTGTTTTATCTGTCTGTTTATTATACTCCCTGTGCCTTAAAATGAAAAGGACTTCTTTTGGTTGATAAAAAATCACAAAAAACGACATTGGATATATAAAAAATGCCTAATAATATATCGGTGGAAATACAGAATCAATAAAAAACGTGTGCAAAAATCATAAAAAAACAAAAAATGAGAAACAAAAATTGTAAATAATGTTCACTAACAGATAAAAGTGTGTTATAATTAAATAATCATAACCTGTAACTGTTCAGTGCCTCGCGAAACAGCAGACTGACGAATAGTTACCATAACTACAACAAGAGGTGATTGCATGATTAAGAAAGAAATGATAGCTATGCTTCTGGCCGGCGGTCAGGGCAGCAGACTGGGTGTACTGACAGAAAAAGTAGCGAAACCTGCAGTTGCTTTTGGCGGGAAATATCGTATCATAGATTTTCCTTTAAGTAACTGTATTAATTCAGGCATTGATACAGTAGGTGTATTGACACAGTATCAGCCATTGCGACTTAATACACATATCGGAATTGGTATTCCATGGGATCTTGACAGAAACGAAGGTGGTGTAACAGTACTGCCGCCTTACGAGAAGAGTACCAGCAGTGAGTGGTACACAGGAACAGCCAATGCAATCTTCCAGAATATGGATTACATGGAACAGTATAATCCGGATTATGTCCTGATCTTATCCGGTGACCATATCTATAAGATGGATTATGAAGTAATGCTTGATTTCCATAAAGCGAATAAAGCGGATGTGACGATTGCCTGTATGCCGGTACCCATTGAGGAAGCAAGCCGTTTTGGTATCATGGTAACAGATGACATAGGACGCATTACGGAGTTTGAGGAGAAACCGGAGCATCCAAGCAGCAATCTGGCGTCCATGGGAATTTATATTTTCAGCTGGCCTGCTTTAAAGGAAGCACTGATGTCTCTGAAGGATCAGAACAGCTGTGATTTTGGCAAACATGTTCTTCCATACTGCAAGGAGAAAGGTGAAAGACTTTTCGCCTACGAATACAATGGATACTGGAAGGATGTAGGAACACTGGGTTCTTATTGGGAGGCCAATATGGAACTGATCGATATTATTCCGGAATTTAATCTCTATGAAGAATTCTGGAAGATTTACACAAAGGGAGATATTATCCCGCCTCAGTATATTTCGGCAGATGCGGTTACAGACAGATGTCTGATCGGTGAGGGTGCAGAAATTTACGGGGAAATACATAATTCTGTGATCGGACCAAATGTTGTGATCGGAAAAGGCAGCGTGATCCGTGATTCCATTATCATGCGCAATTCTACCATTGGTGAGGGCGTACAGATGGATAAGGCTATTATTGCCGAGGATGTTACTATTGGAAACAATGTTGTACTGGGATGTGGTGAGGAAGCACCGAATGTGCTGAAACCTGCAGTTTATGCATTTGGAATTGCTACGGTTGGTGAACGCAGCGTGATCCCGGATAATGTAAGGATCGGAAAGAATACAGCAATCTCAGGTATAACTGTTCCTGAGGATTATCCTGATGGTGAGCTGGCCGGCGGACAGGTAATTACAGCAAAGGACGGTGACGAATAATGAGAGCGATAGGTATTATTTTGGCTGGCGGTAATAATAACCGCATGAGAGAATTATCAAATAAGAGGCAATCGCAGCAATGCCGATTGCCGGAAGCTACAGAAGTATCGACTTCGCACTGAGCAACATGGCGAGTTCTCATATTCAGAGAGTTGCTGTTCTGACACAGTACAATGCCCGTTCTCTGAATGAACATTTAAGCTCTTCCAAATGGTGGGATTTCGGAAGAAAACAGGGTGGTCTCTTTGTATTTACACCTACGATCACAAAAGAGAACAGTCTGTGGTATCAGGGAACAGCAGATGCTATTTATCAGAATCTGGAATTCCTTAAAAGCAGTCATGAACCATATGTAGTGATCTCATCCGGCGACTGCGTTTATAAGATGGATTACAACAAGGTTCTTGAATATCATATTGCGAAACGTGCAGATGTTACGGTAGTATGCACTACCTGCGATGATCCCAGTGAGATTGAGAGATTTGGTGTTCTCCGTATGAATGAGGACTGCAGGATTGAGGAATTTGAAGAGAAGCCAATGGTTTCTTCTTATAATACAATTTCAACAGGTATCTATGTTATCCGAAGAAGACAGTTGATCGAACTGATCGAGAGAGCTGCACTGGAAGGCAGACATGATTTTGTAAAGGATATTCTGATCCGCTACAAGAATCTTAAGAGAATCTATGGATATAAGATTGACACATACTGGAGCAATATTTCTACAGCGGAAGCATATTATAAGACAAATATGGATTTCCTGAAACCGGAGATCAGAAACTATTTCTTCAAACAGGAACCGACAATTAAGACAAAGATTGATGATCTGCCTCCTGCAAAATACAATCCGGGAGCACAGGTGAAGAACAGTCTGGTTGCCAGCGGATGTATTATCAATGGTACGGTGGAGAATTCCGTTCTTTTTAAAGACGTATTTGTAGGAAATAACTGCGTGATCAAGAACTCTGTGATTTTAAACAATGTATATCTGGGAGATAATACTCATATTGAGAACTGCATTGTTGAAAGCCGGGATACTATTCGTGCAAATTCGTATTACTGCGGCGACGGTGAAGTGAAGATCGTCGTGGAGAAAAATGACAGATATATACTGTAAATAAAACAGCCGGATAGATTCGGTAAATCGAAAGGAGTAAATTTGTATCATGAATATTACTGACGTGCGTGTGAGGAAGGTAGCAAAAGAAGGAAAGATGAAAGCGGTTGTTTCCATAACGATCGATGATGAATTTGTAGTACATGATATCAAGGTGATTGAAGGAGAAAAAGGGTTATTTATCGCTATGCCAAGCCGTAAGGCAACAGACGGAGAATATCGTGATATTGCACATCCGATCAATTCTGCAACACGTGACAGGATCCAGACGATCATTCTGGACAAGTTCCAGGAAGTTATGGATGCGGAACCGGAAGAAGCTGCAGAAGCGGAATAACCGGTGAATAAAGCACTGTAAACAAATAAGAAGAAGCACAGGCACTGTCTCTGAAAAAGGGCAGTGCCTGTTTTTTGTTAGCATTGGTGAAGATAAAATGTTACATAATTATTACATAAATTAATAAAAAGTGTTGATTTTTTTACGAAATATGATATACTGGGTTTCAGATTAACG
>ENA-OUNI01000080-OUNI01000080.1-human-gut-metagenome-genome-assembly--contig:-NODE-80-length-36953-cov-3.619535_pt1 | contig 36953 bp, 31 predicted proteins | sample MGYA00242499_ERZ504580 | MGnify/ENA primary metagenome ERZ504580 (study PRJEB26092, sample SAMD00036315) | human gut metagenome | host: Homo sapiens | study: EMG produced TPA metagenomics assembly of... | reverse complement strand
GAAAAAGGTGGAAAAGTCAAGGAAAAGCAGGAAAGAAAAGGAAGTAAAAAAATTACAAGTTACATTACATAACAGGAGTAAACAATTGACTGAGCATCTTTTTTTGCTATCATAAATGCGGAAAAAGGGATCGTGACACGATGTGTGGAAAATGGAAGATCACAGAGAAAAAGAGGAGTTTTATGGAAAAAACATTTCAGACAGGGAGTTTTTCCTTCCGGCTGAAGTTTCCGGAAGAGCTGGTACTTCCGGTGGATATGGAAAAATTTTTGGTGAAAACGGATTCTGCGGATTATACATATATCATTACGGCTGTCGACATATTGCCGGAAGCGGAGGGAGAGCTGATTGTGGATCGGGTCGATCTGCAGGTGTTTCATACAAAAGAAGGATTGGAGAGCCGCCGGATCGGTGTGAAAGGAGAAGCGCGTCCTTATGCATTCTACCGTGAGACTGCGCAAAATCGTGCGGAGGTTTTCGTCGGCAGGTGGTATCTGGCAGAAGTTGAAAAGTATGAAGTTGTTTTTCTTTCCCTCCTTGCCCTGGAGCGCCGTCTGGCAGAGCAGCCGTGCCTGATTCTGCACTGTGCATACACGGAGTATCAGGGGAAAGCAATGCTCTTTTCTGCACCATCGGGAACGGGCAAAACCACGCAGGCGGGACTCTGGGAACAGTACCGGGAAAGCCGTACCGTAAATGGGGATAAGGCATTGCTGGAATATGACGGCACAGCGTGGACAGCAAACGGCTGGCCGGTCTGCGGAACATCAGGAGTCTGCGAAAACAAAAAGCTCCCGGTCGGATGCATTGTAATGCTGAGCCAGGCAAAGACGAATCAGGCGTGGCGGCTGCGTCCGGCAGAGGCATTTACGAGTCTGTACGGACAGATCACCATGAACGCTGGGACAGGGAGGGACTGGTGCACAGTCTCGACCTTCTCGAACAGCTTGCTGGAAAAGTTCCGGTGTATCATCTGGCGTGCGACATTTCAGAAGATGCGGTGAAAACGCTGGAGCAGGAGATCGGGACCGGTTCGTTCGAAAGTGAAACATATGCAGCTGCACTGCACAAAAACATGATTCAGAAAAGGGAGAAACATGCATGAAAATGATGGATACACGTGCCTATGTCGGAATGCTGAAAGAACTTGTAGAGCAGGGCAGAGAAGTGCGTATGGTGATTTCCGGGAGCAGCATGGCGCCGTTTCTGATTCATGGACGCGACAGTATTTTCTTCCGAGCGCCGGCGCGGGAACTTCGGAAAGGTGATATCGTATTTTACGAGCGGCCGGGCGGACAGTTTGTCGTGCATCGGATCTGCCGCGTTCATGCAGACGGTTATGACATAATCGGGGATGCACAGACGGAAATCGAGCATCATGTGCAACGGAAGCAGATCTTTGCACGGGTGACAAAAGTGGAGCGAAAAGGAAAAATACTTGTACCGGGAACGTTCTGGTGGGAGTTTTTTGCACGGGTCTGGATTCGCATCATCCCGCTTCGCCCGATTCTGATGCATGGATATGCCCGGTTATTCGGTGTGGATAAAAAGAAAAATGATGCGTGCAGAGAAAATGAAAGGAAAAGAAGATGATTACAGAAACAGAAACCGCATTCCTTGCGGTGATTTGTGCGTTTTTGACAGAAGAAAAAGCATCGCCGGCGGAAATTCAGGCGCTGACAGAAAAACAATGGAATCATCTGTTTGTCCTCGCGGCACAGCATTCGCTGCTGTCAGCGGTCTACGATGTTGTGGGCAAAACACCGGAATTTGCAGAGCTTTCGGACGAGCTTCGCAGACAGGTAAAAACGCAGGCAATGCAGAGTGTTTTGCAGCAGGTTTCGCGTACAGCGCTGTTTCTTTCCGATGAAAAGGAGCTGGAGCATCTGGGCGTGCAGCCGCTGGTGATGAAAGGAATTGTGTGCAGAAGTCTCTACCCGAAACCAGATCTGCGCCCGTCCGGGGATGAGGATCTTCTGATTTCGGCAAAGGATTTTGCAACAGTAGATGCCTGTTTTATGAGGAAGGGCTTTGTGCGGGACAAAGAAACCGCAATGCCAAATGGTGCCAAAGATGGTGATACCCCGGAAGAGATGGGCTACATTCATCCGAAAACAGGGGTCTTCTATGAAATACATACCAGGCTGTTCAGCACAGAATCCTCTGCCTATGGTTATCTGAATCGTGCATTTTCCGATGTTTTTGCGCATCCATCCAAAGTGGAAGTGCAGGGGCAGAGCATCTTTACCTTAGAAGAAACGCATCATCTTTTCTATCTTCTCTGTCACAGCTTCAAGCACTTTCTTCACGGCGGTGTCGGGATCCGTCAGATCTGTGACATGGTACAGATGATTCGTGTATATGGAAGAAAAATAGACTGGGAAATGTTCTGGCAGCTGTGCGAAGAGTATCACATGACGTGTTTCTGTATCAATCTGCTGGATATCGGCGAGCGCTATCTGGGCTTTTCCTATGAAGCAAGTGGGGCAGTCCGTGCCGCAAAGAAGCTTCACCCGGATTCCGAAGCGCTTCTGATCGATATTCTCGATGCCGGTTCGTTTGGAAAATCGAGTGCGGGACGGATCCACAGTGCAAACATTACCCTGTATGCGGCAGAGACCGGGGCGGAAAAGCACACAGCCGGGGGAATCTGGAAATCGCTGGTTCCGGAAGCTTCCTATATGAAAAACAAGTATCTCTATGCGGCGAGGTATCCGTTTTTGCTCCCGGCTGCATACGTGCAGCGAATCCTGAAATGGCTGGGGCAGGGAGAAAAAGAACAGAAATCGAGCATTGAAGTGGGTGCGGGACGTGTCGAGCTGCTGAGGAAATACGATATGATCCGTACCGCAGACGGGAAAAGAGAGGAGACGCGCATGCAGGAAGAATCCAAAGAGAAAAGTAAAGACGCTCCCTTCGAGTCTCTCCGCATTCTGTCGGAGCGATGGAAAAACGGAACGTTCTCGGAAATCATCGATGACTGGAAATGGATTTTTGGCTACAGCGCGCGCTATAAGGGTGCGATTGTTTTTTATACGATTCTCGGTATCTTAAGCACTTCGCTTGGGCTTGTCGGCAGCGTGGCAGGAAAATACCTGATCGATATCATTACCGGATACCAGATACAGAAGCTCCCGCTGCTGCTTTGCATCATGATCGGAAGCACCGTGTTCAGTCTTGGATTTGAGAGTGTCATCAACCGTATTTCAACGAAGCTTGGCATCGCGATCAACAACGACATCCAGGCGGATATTTTCGACAAAATCGTCGATGCGGACTGGCTGGAAATCAGCAAATACGCAAACGGTGACGTACTCAACCGGTTTAACGGCGACATTGGAACGGTCAGCGGCAACGCAATCAGCTGGCTCCCGACGATTATCATTGCCGTGTATCGGTTTATTGCCACCTTCTTCGTGATCCTGCATTATGACTGGGTCATGGCGCTGATTGCCTTTTTAAGCGCACCGTTTCTGCTTCTGATGTCCCGTTTTATGATCCGCCGTCAGCGGGAATACAGCAAAAAAGTGCGCGAGATGAGCAGCAACCTGATGAGCTTTGAGGTAGAAGCATTCTACAATTTTGATACCATCAAATCGTTTGGCATTGCGCCGTATTACAGCAAAAAGATGCGCTGGTGGCAGGGACTTTTCAAAGACATCAGCCTGAAATATAATCTGTTTACGATTAAAACCAATATCGTAATGTCTATTCTCGGGAGTGCGGTGGAGTTTACGGCGTTCGGATACTGCCTGTTCCGTCTGTGGACGCACGACATTACCTATGGAACCATGACACTGTTCCTGCAGCAGCGGAGTAACCTTTCCGGCGCATTTGGAAACGTGATTTCGATTATTCCGTCCTTCCTCAACAGCTCCGTCTCGGCGCACCGGATCCGTGAGCTCGTAGAGCTGCCAAAAGAAGTCCATATCCCGGAGAGTGCCGCGCTTGATCCGCTGGCAAAGGATGGTTTCCGGGTACAGATGCACGGGGTAGAATTTTCCTATATAGAAGGAAACAAAGTAATCACCAGATCGGAGTTTCAGGCCGCCCCCGGCGAGATTGTAGCGTTGGTTGGCCCGTCCGGCGAGGGAAAAACAACGATGATTCGCCTGATTCTCGGCCTTATCCGCCCGCAGGAGGGGGAAACCGTGATCATTGCCTCAAACGGAAAAACGGTTCCCATGAACGCCGAAACGCGTCATCTCTTCGCCTATGTTCCACAGGGAAATACGATCCTTTCCGGCACAATCGCCGAAAATATGCGCATGGTAAAAGAGGATGCGACCGACGAGGAGATCATTGAAGCGCTCAAAATCTCCTGCGCCTGGGATTTTGTTCAGCATCTGCCGGACACCATCAACAGCCGCGTCGGGGAACGTGGCCGCGGTTTCTCCGAAGGTCAGTCCCAGCGGCTTGCTATCGCCCGCGCCGTTCTCCGTGATGCTCCGGTGCTGCTTCTAGATGAAGCCACCTCGGCACTGGATGTCACGACGGAACGAAACGTCCTCCGAAACATCATCCGTCAGCGTCCCAACAAAACCTGTATCGTTACGACGCACCGTCCGAGTGTCCTCAGCCTCTGCCAGAGAGTTTACCGTGTCATGAATGGAACCGTGACCGAACTCGATGGGGCAGAAGGGGCAAAGATGGTGGAAGATTTTTGACAGAAAAAAGACACAAAAAAAGACACAAAGGTCGGAAGAGTGATACTTCAAAGTCAAATCAGTTATAGAGTTGTAAGTCAAAATCCTGCTATAATACAACCATCAAAGGTCACACAACACGATACGTGAAAAGGAGAAAAAGTATGAAGAAAAAAGTGTTAGCAGGCATTCTTGCAGCAACCATGGCATTTCCATGGCAGCATGCGGAAGCACAGGATCCAGTTCTGATTCCGGTTCCTCCGCAGCTCCGGAAGCACAGCAAAGACAGAGGAAAAAGGCGAGCCGTACACTGTAACTATGGTACTGCAGGGCAGCCAGCAGCAGGATGAAGAGAGAATCGAAGAAAAAATCAACGAGATTCTGGAGCCGGAGCTGAATGCAAAGCTCGATATCGTTGTTCTTCCGTGGGCAAGCGCATCTCAGCAGTTACAGCTGATGCTTTCCGGCGATGAGAAAATCGATCTTCTGTACACAAATGCAACAACAGCTGTACAGTATATGCATTCCGGCCAGATCATGGATATGTCTGAACTGATTGACAAATACGGCACAAACCTGAAAGATATCTATGGCGAGGATATTGCAAAAACAAATCAGATTGATGGGTTTGTCTATGGCGTTCCGAACCAGATCGAACGAGGCAGCATTCCAGCCATCTTCATGAGAAAAGACCTGGTAGAAAAGTATAATATCAATACCGATGAAATCAAAGAGCCGAAGGATATGGAGAAAGTATTTGAGACCGTACAGGCAGGCGAGCCTGATATGACAATGCTGTTCTCCAGCAACAACAGTGATACGCCTCTGAGCCGTCTGTCCCGCGCTGATGGACTTGGCGATGCCAACACGGGCGCTCTGATGGATCAGACCAACAGCACAACCGTAGAAAACTACTTTGCAAGCGACTGGTACAAGGAGACTGCAACTATGCTGCATGACTGGTATCAGAAAGGCTACATCAGCAAGGATGCCGGAACAAACACAGAAAACTGGAGAACCGTATGCAAAGCAGGAAATCTCTTCTCCTTGTTCTTTGCTTATCATCCAGGTACCCCGGTTGAGTTCCAGAGCTCCACAGGATATGAGTTTGAAATCGTACCGTTCTATGATCAGCCGATCATCAACTCATCCTCTTACGGCGGAATTATCTTCTCTGTAGCACAGAACTCCGAAAATCCGGAAAAAGCAATGCAGGTTCTCGATTATATCTATGGCAGCCCGGAGGTCATGAACCTTCTGAACTGGGGCGAAGAGGGAACCGACTACGTAGTAGAAGATGAAGAAAACGGAATCATCAACTACCCGGACGGTGTAACAGCAGACAATGCAGGCTACAGCTTTAACTGTGGATGGGAGCTTCCGAACCAGTTCATCGCATACAAATGGGATGGATCTGACCCGCAGCTCTGGGACAAAATGCAGGAGTTCAACGCTTCCGGTATCGAGTCGAAAGCACTGGGATTTGTCTTTGATAACAGCGAATATGCGGATCAGGTATCAGCCCTGAACAACGTAATCAGCCAGTACAACGGCGCACTTAGCAGCGGCTCCGGAGATCCGGAAGAACTGCTTCCACAGTTCCTTGAGGCGCTGGACGATGCGGGAATCGACGATGTCATTGCTGCAAAGCAGGAGCAGCTGGATGCATTTCTTGCAAAGAAATAGGCTAATTTGTAAAAAGAACACGACCGGGGCGGAAGAAAATCCGGTGTGATACAGTAACCGAAGGCTCCACTCTTACTAGAAAAGATGTGGAGCCTTCTCTGTGAAAGAACCTGAAAAAACAGCCCTCATAAAAGGAGACACGCTTTATGAAAAAAGCAGAGGTTAAAAAAGGAAAAAAGAAAAACGTGCTGAAGGAATACTGGCCGCTTTATCTGATGATGCTTCCGGCACTTCTGTATCTGCTGATCAACAACTATATCCCGATGGCAGGTATGGTGATTGCGTTTAAAAAACTGAATTTTGCGAAAGGTATCTGGGCAAGCCCGTGGGCAGGACTTAAAAACTTCAAGTTCCTGTTTGCTTCCAAGGATGCATGGATTATTACAAGAAACACGTTGCTGTATAACGTTGCATTTATTCTTGTAAACATGGTAGTCGGAATTGCCATTGCGATTCTGATTACGGAGGTAAGAAACACAAAGCTCAAAAAGATATATCAGAGTGCGATTCTTCTTCCGTTCCTGATGTCCATGGTTATCTTAAGCTACATCGTATATGCGCTTCTGAGTGCGGAAAATGGTCTTGTCAACAACTCGATCCTTCCGTTGTTCCACATTGACCCGATTCAGTGGTACCAGAAACCGAAATACTGGCCGGCGATCCTGATTATCGCGAACTGCTGGAAGGGCGTAGGATACGGATGCCTGATCTACATTGCATCGCTGATCGGTATCGATCCTTCCTTCTATGAGGCTGCCAGACTGGACGGCGCAAGCAAATGGCAGGAGATCACAAAAATCACACTGCCGAGCCTCGTTCCGACCATCATCACCCTGCTGCTCCTCAGCATCGGAAGAATTTTCTATTCCGATTTCGGTCTGTTCTATCAGGTGCCGATGAACTCCGGTGTTCTGTTCCCGACCACAAACGTTATCGATACCTACGTATACCGTGCCCTGATTGAACAAGGAAATATCAGTATGTCATCTGCAGCCGGTGTATACCAGTCTCTGGTAGGCTTCTGTGTCGTAATGTTGAGCAACTGGATTGTCCGCAAAGTAGACAAAGACCAGGCATTATTCTAGGAGGATGGAAGTATGACAAATTCAAAAAAAGCAAAACGTTTCCAGTTCTGGATTAATGTAGTACTCATTCTGATTACCTTATCCATTGTACTGCCGTTTGTACTCGTATTTATTTCCTCGCTGACCGATGAAAACACACTGATCCGCAACGGATATTCGTTCTTCCCGGAGAAATTCAGCTTCTATGCTTACTCCTATATCATCCGCCAGGGCGAGAAAATTCTGAGAGCATACGGAATCACCATTTTTGTAACGATCGTTGGTACGGCTGCAAATATTGCGATGTCCTCTCTTCTGGCGTATCCGCTTTCTGTTAAAAAACTGCCGTACCGCAGAGCAATTACCTTTTTCGTATTCTTTACGATGCTGTTCAACGGCGGACTGGTGCCGACCTACTTGATGTATGTAAATTATCTTCACATCAAAAACACGATCTGGGCATTGATTGTTCCGGGCTTCCTGTTAAGCGCAAACAACGTGCTGATGATCCGAAGCTACTTTAACACCAGTATCCCGGACGCGCTGTTCGAGGCGGCCAAAATCGATGGCGCAGGACACATGAAGATTTTCACCAGCATCACACTGCCGCTTGGAAAACCGATTCTGGTAACCATGGGACTGTTTTCCGCACTTGGCTATTGGAATGACTGGACTAATGGTTTATACTATTTATCAGGAAATGACGGTCAGAAGCTTTACAGCATCCAGAACCTGCTGAACCAGATGATCACCGATATTCAGTATCTGGCAAGCGGAAAAGTAACCGGAAATATCGGCGCGGAGGTGGCAAAGCTGCCGACAACCTCCATCCGTATGGCAATCGCATTTATCGCCATGCTGCCGCTGTTTATCATCTATCCGTTCCTTCAGAAATACTTCGCAGAAGGTATCACACTTGGCGCGGTAAAAGGATGATTCACATGCGGAAATGAAAAAAGAGAAACACGTTTGTGTTTCCGGCATACAGCAGAAAAACAGTACAGACTCATGAAAACATGAGGTGTGCTGTTTTCTGCTGTATTATCATAGTCAGTAAAAAAGATCCGTTCGCAAAAACAAACATGGAAAGCTTCCGAGCGTACCGGAACAGAAAAAAGGAGGAAACTTCATGCATATTTCAAAACAGACGAAAAAAACAACACTGGCGCAGCAGGGGCGTTATCTTTTGATCTGCCTGCTGAGTATGCTGCTGCTTTTTCTGGCTGGGAGCGTGCTTATTCTGAACCGGACGCAGCGGCAGGTATATGAGCAGCTGGAAGAGATTTCAAAGCTGTATACGGATGAGCTGGATAACCGTTTTTTTCGAATCAGCCGAAACCTGTTCTCGACTGTATGGACAGCTCCAACCCGGATTCCGCGTTCTGGAAATATATGGATCTGATGGAGAAGGATCAGTATGAGGAATATGTCATCACACAGCTGCGAAAGAACTATGTATCTGCAGCGTGGGATTTCGGAACGGATTACAATGTTTTTCTCTATACGCAGAAGGATGAGAGCTTATATCAGCTGAGCATTTCTTCCGACGGGCGTTATGCCGTTGATCCGTATCTGCAGGAAGCGCTGAAGCGCCGGATCAGGAGTCTGTCCCAGCAGACGTATGCAGTCAAGAAAAAATGGACCGTGATGCGCCAGGGCGATGAGGTTTATATGCTCAAGGTAGCACAGAGTCAGGGCGTCGGATTCGGCTGCTACGTCAATCTGAAGACGATTTTGGAACCGTTCTCTGAGCTGTCTCTTGGGAAGAGCGGCTATGTCAGTCTCGTTGACCAGAACGGAAAAAGCATCGGAACACTGACGGAAAAAGGAATTGTAACGGACGGTTCGAAGCTTGATACCGGCAATTATACGTTCCGGCAGGAGCTTTCACAGGCACCGTTTGAAATACGGATTAAAATCTCCTGGACGGGAGTCTTAAATCTGATGACGGGAAGTGTGTTTGCTCTTCTCGGCGTTGCATTTCTGATGGTGATTGCCGGTTCCGTGCTGCTGTTCCATCTGAAAACAAAAATCCTGAAGCCGGTCGCTATGTTTACGGAAAATCTTCAAAAATATGACAATGGGGATCTCACCTATCAGATGTCGGAAGGAAATCTGGTAGAGCTGGAGCGGATTGACGATAAATTCCGAAACATGATTCATCAGATCCGACGTCTGAAGATCACGCTGTATGAGCAGGAGCTGGAAAAACAGAAAATCGAGATGGATTACCTCAAAATCCAGATTCGTCCGCATTTTTACATGAACTGTCTGAACTTTATTTACAGCATGATTGACTTCGGACAGTACGATCATGCAAAGTCGATGAGCCGTATTACATCCGATTATCTCGCCTATATTTTCCGCAATACAAGCGAGATGGTGCCAGTGACGGCGGAGACGAACCACTGCGAAAATTACCTCAAAATTCTGCTGCTGCGCTATCCGGAAAAATTCACCTATTATTTTGAAGTCCATGAAGAAGTGAAAGACGCGGTAATCTTCCCGTTTCTGATTCAGGTGTTTGTAGAGAATGCGGCAAAACATGCCCTGACGCTGGAGACGGTTCCGCTGATTTCCGTGACGGTTTACCCGGAGGACCGCGGAGACGAAAAGTATGTCAACATTTATATTTCAGACACCGGAAACGGCTTCCCGGAGGAGACGCTGCAAAGGCTGAAAGCAGGGGAAGATATTTCCGAGCATGGAAAGCATATCGGGATTGAAAACTGCCTGAAACGATTCCGTTATTACTATGGTGATACAGGAGAGATTCATTTCGATAACAGTCCGCTCGGCGGAGCGATTGTAGATATCCATATTCCATACAGGACAGGGGGAGAAGAACATGAAACTATTGCTCGTGGATGATGAAGAGTACGTGATTGAAAGTATCAAAAGAAACCTCGATCTTACAGAGACCGGGGTGAACGAGGTGTATACCGCGTTTTCCGTACAGCAGGCGAAGAACATCATGGGAATGGTGGACATTGATATTGTAATCAGCGATATCGTGATGCCGGGCGGAACGGGATTCGACTTTGTGGAGTGGGTCAGGAAAGAGGAGCTGAAGGTCCAGGTCATCTTCCTGACAAGCTATGCGGAGTTTGACTATGCCAGAAGAGCGATACAGCTGAACAGTGTCGATTATCTGCTGAAGCCCATTGATTTTGAAAAGCTGAAGGCGGCCGTGCAGCGTGCGGCGGAATCTGTTGCGAAAGAAAAGAAAATACAGGATCTCAGGCAGGAAAGCATCAAGTGGAATCAGAACAGAAAAATTCTGCAGCAGGATATCTGGAAAAATGTGCTGAAAAGCGGCTTCTCCGAGGAAAAATTCTGCGAAACGGCGGCACAGCGTCAGTTGCCATACGGACCGGGACACTATTTCCGGCTGATTTGTCTGATGCCGGAAATAAAGAGCAATAAGCGGGAAATGTGGGATACGGCGACCATGGAATTTGTGATCGAAAATGTGCTGTCGGAACTGTATGAGGAAACGGATATTGCGGTAGATACTGTTTTTTACCAGGAACCGGGCAGCTACTGGATTGTTACACAGTCAAAGGAAAAAGCATTCCCGCAGGACGGTGGACGGGATTGTGAAATTCTGCGGCAGTTTGTTGCGTGGATGAATGAAAAAATCTATCCGGAGCTGTGGTGTGGTGCCGGACAGTGGGAATCTGTGCGGGGGATGCAAAAGCAGAGCCGGAATCTTCAGAAAATGCGGGAGGGAAGCCTTTCCGTGCGGAACGAGGTGCTGTTTCTGAATGAATTTCAGGCTCCGCAGACCAGCTACGAAAATAAGGAGCTGGATGTGTGGAAAGCTCTGCTTTCGGAGGAAAAACCGGAGGAGCTGCTGGAGCGGCTGCAGAAATACCTTGACCGGACGGAACGGGAAGGAATGATTACCAGAGAATTTCTGGTAGCGCTCCGTACCGATCTGACCCAGGTGGTATATGCATGGCTTTCGGAACGGGAGATCAAGGCGTACGCACTGTTTGCAGATGCGGATATGGAAAATCTGCATCGGAATTCTCTTTACGGAAGAGAAGAGATGATGGAATATGCGGGGGTACTGGTTCGGAAAGCAGTGCAGTACAGACAGTACATCAACAAATCAGATTCGGTTACGAGTCAGGTATGCGCTTATATCGATGCACATTACCGGGAGGAGATTCACCGGGAGGAGCTTGGGGAGCTTGTCTTTTTGAATACCGATTATCTGTCCCGGATTTTTAAAAAAGAAAAGGGTATTTCGATCAGCAATTATATTATTCAAAAGCGGGTGGAGGAGGCGAAAAAGCTTCTGACACAGAGTTCGCTGCCAATTAATACGGTGTCGCTGTATGTGGGGTACAGCAATTTCTCGTACTTTACGAAGATGTTTAAGGACAATACGGGATACGCACCGCTGGAATACCGAAGAAGCTTTAGTGAAAAATAGCGGAAAGCCACCCTTCACATGTCCGGGAAATAACAGAGGATTTTATCACTTTCTTACGCACCGGAACAACAGCAAACAGGTCAGAATAGTGAAAGAAAAAGGTCGGATCAGGGGATATTTTTTCAGATCAGATGTGGTAAAATTTCAGTATAAGATTCAGAAAAAACGGAAAAACGATATTTTTCTGACATTTTAGGGGTTTCTGAAGAAGCAGATACAGCAAAAACGAGGTATGGAGGAGAAAAAATGACCGAGCAGAAATTAAAAGAGCTTCTGGCCGACATGACGCTGGAAGAAAAAGTGAACCAGATGAGCCAGGTGGTGGGTGCCTTCTTCAATAAAGATATGGACATCACAGCCATGGGACCGATGGCGGATAAAGGCTTTACGCCGGAAAATGTAGCGCTTTCCGGTTCCATCCTGGGCAGCATGGGCGCAGAAACGTTAAAGAAAATCCAGAAGGATTTTGTGGAGCAGCACCCGCATCACATCCCGATGCTGTTCATGCTGGATGTCATCAACGGCTTCAAGACCATTTTCCCGATTCCGCTGGGACAGGGCGCAACGTTTGAACCGGAGCTGTCCGAAAAGTGTGCGGCAGTTGCTGCAAAAGAGGCAGCCGTTTCCGGCCTTCACGTAACCTTCGCACCGATGACCGACCTGGTCCGCGATGCAAGATGGGGCCGTGTCATGGAGTCTACCGGTGAGGATCCGTATCTGAACGGTCTGTTCTGTGCCGGAATGGTGCGCGGATTCCAGGGAGACGATCTGAAGGAGCCGTACAAGATTGCTTCCTGTGTGAAGCATTTCGCAGGCTATGGTGCTCCGACAGCAGGAAGAGACTACAATACGGTAGAGCTTTCCGAGCATACCTTCCGTGACTTCTATCTGCTGTCCTACAAAGCCGGCATCGATGCAGGAGCAGCGATGGTAATGACTTCCTTCAACACGGTAAACGGTGTTCCGGCAACCGGAAACAAGAAACTGATGCGCGGCATCCTGCGTGACGAAATGGGATTTGACGGTGTTCTGATTTCCGACTGGGCGGCAATCGAGGAGATTATTTACCACGGCTACTGCGCAGATCGCGAGGAGGCAGCTGTACGCTCAGCTGAGGCAGGCGTTGACATTGATATGATGACCGGCATTTACTGCGAAAACCTGTGCCGTCTTGTAAGAGAGGGTAAGATTTCCGAGGATCTGATCGACGAGTCCTGCATGCGTATTCTGGAACTGAAAAACAAACTGGGACTGTTTGAAAATCCGTATAAAGACGCAGACGAGACGAAAGAAAAAGAGGTCATTCTCTGCAAAGAGCACCGCGATCTGGCAAGAGAAGCCGCAAGAAAATCGTTTGTACTGCTGAAAAACGAAGAGAAAATCCTGCCGCTTGGCAAGGAGAAAAAAATTGCCTGGGTCGGACCGTATGTCCACAGCAGAAACCTGATGGGCGCCTGGTCCTTTATCGGAGATGCAAAGGATGTGACAAATCTGGAAGAGGCCGTAAAAGCGCAGCAGATACGACAAACATGAGCTTCCATGCAGGTTCCCCGATGCTCGGCTCCGACATCCGTCTGGAGGGCTTCGGTGAAGCGATGGAGCAGTCCCATACACCGGAGGAAGAGGAGGCAATGCTTCTTGAGGCTGTAAACGCAGCAAAGGAGGCCGAGGTTGTCGTTCTTGCGATCGGTGAGGACCGTCTGCAGTCCGGCGAGGCAACCAGCAACGCGAACATCCGCATCCCGGAAATCCAGCAGAGACTGCTTGAGCGCGTTTCAAAAGTCAATGAAAACGTTGTCGTTGTCCTCTTCAACGGCCGTCCGCTCGACCTGCGCGATGTCGTATCGAAAGCAAAAGCCGTTCTTGAAGTATGGATGCCGGGTACCGAGGGTGCCAATGCAATCGCAGATGTTGTTTTTGGTGCATACGCTCCAAGCGGCAAGCTGACCATGAGCTTCCCGTACTCTGTAGGCCAGGTGCCGGTTCACTACAACGAGTATTCCACCGGAAGACCGCATGTGCCGGGCAAGGACAAAGACCGTTTCCGTTCCAAATACCTCGACATCCCGAACGCACCACTGTTCCCGTTCGGATATGGCCTTGGCTACACCAGCTTTGCAATTTCAGATGTGAAACTGGACAAGGCAGAGCTTGGCATGGAAGATGAGATTAAAGCCTCCGTAACCGTGAAAAACACCGGCGATACAAAGGGAACCGAGACCGTACAGCTTTACATCCACGACGTAGCCGCATCCGTGGTACGCCCGGTGAAAGAGCTGAAAGATTTCTGCAAGGTAACCCTTCAGCCGGGAGAAGAAACCGAAGTCATCTTCAAAATCACAGAAGAAGAGCTTCGCTTCCTGACAGAAAATGAGCGTGTAGAAAGTGAAAACGGTGCTTTCGAAGTCTTCATCGGAAGCGACAGCACGACAGAGAATAAGGCAGAATTTGTGCTGAAAAAATAAGAAGCAATACTGGGATGTAGCGTAAGCGGAATCAAGATGGGGGTCTGAATCGCTACGGAAAGATAAAAGAAAAGCCAGCCACAAAAAGCGAAAAGAATTTTGCTTTTGCGGCTGGCTTTTTTCTGCCGGTACCGTATTGACCCTTCTGTTAAAACAAAGTAAAATAGAAATTGGTATTGGGACGAAAGAGAGGAAAAGAAATGGGTACTTAGGAAACAAGTTAAAGGGGAAATACCACAAAGACACATTCCAGACCGCCGTCAACATGGCGTGGCCGGCGATCGTGGAGTCGTTTTTCATTGCATTTGCGGGTCTTGTAGATTCGCTGATGGTAAGCTCGCTTGGCTCCTACGCAGTTGCCGCGGTCGGTCTGACGACACAGCCGAAGCTGCTTGGCCTGGCGTTTTTCTTTGCGCTGAATGTGTCGATTTCGGCTCTCGTTGCGCGGCGGCGCGGAGAGCAGAGGCAGGGTGCGGCGAATGAGACTCTGGTAACTGCGCTTGTATTTATTATCCTTGCGGCAGCTGCATTCAGTGTTGGATTTGTGGCGTTTGCAAGTCCGATTATCCATCTGTGCGGTTCAACGGCGGAGACTCATAATGGCGCAGTAACATATTTCCGTATCATCATGGGCGGTATGATTTTTAACTGTATCCAGATGGGGATCAACTCGGCACAGCGCGGTGCGGGCAATACAAAAATCACGATGCGCACAAATGTAACATCAAATATGATTAATATTATCCTGAATTATCTTCTGATCAACGGCCATTTCGGGTTCCCGGCACTCGGCATTCAGGGTGCGGCACTGGCAACCGTCACAGGAACGGTTGTCGGATGTGTGATGAGCATCCTTTCCATCACAAAGCAAGACGGATTCCTGAACCTTGGCTATATTCTGAAGAACAAAATTAAACCGACGCTTGCAGCGTTCATCAGCCTGGTCAGGGTCGGGTACAGTGTGTTTTTCGAGCAGGTTTTCATGCGGATCGGCTTTATGATGACGGCGATCATGGCGGCCAAGCAGGGAACCGATGCGATGGCGGCACACCAGGTCGGCATGAATATTATGTCGCTTTCGTTTGCGTTCGGTGACGGCCTCCAGTCCGCAGCGGTTGCACTGATCAGCGGAGCCTTGGCGCAAAAAAGCCGGATCTTGCGAAGGAGTACGGCAGAACGTGCCGTCTGATCGGCGCGGGCATCGCAGTATGCCTCGTTGCCATTTATCTTTTCGGCGGAAGATGGCTGTACAGCCTGTTTTTCGAAGAACAGCATATCATTGAAATCGGTGTCAGCATCATCCATGTCATTATCTTCGTCGTCATTTTCCAGATCTGTCAGGTTATTTACATGGGATGCCTGCGCGGTGCGGGAGATACACTTTATACGGCAGTTGCATCTATGATCAGCGTTACATTTATTCGTACGATCGTTTCGTATCTCGGCGGTTACACGCTGGGGCTTGGCATCGTCGGAATCTGGTTCGGCGTGCTGGCGGATCAGATGTCACGGTTTATCTTTGCGACGATCCGATTCAAACAGGGAAAATGGGTGAAAATTAAGATTTAATCGAATCAAGCAGCGAAGCGGATTGCGAATATCCGCTTGACGTAACGATTCAGAGCCATGCGAAATGGTACTCTGAATCATTACCAATATAAAACTAAAACAGGAGGAAGCAAAACGATGTACAAATTTGACAGAGAAGCCTATGACAGGCGGATGGAGTGGTACCGCGACGCCCGTTTCGGCATGTTTATCCACTGGGGGCTTTATGCCATCCCGGCGCGCGGAGAATGGGTGCGGAGTACCGAGCAGATTCCGAAAGAAGATTACATGAAATATTTTGAGGAGTTCAATCCTGTTGATTTCGAACCGCGGAAATGGGCCAAGGCGGCGAAAGAGGCCGGTATGAAATACGTGGTTCTGACTGCCAAGCATCACGACGGTTTCTGCCTCTTCGACAGCCAGTATACCGATTTCAAATCCACCAACACGAAATGCGGCCGCGACCTCGTTGCAGAGTACGTTGATGCCGTCCGTGCAGAAGGACTGAAGGTCGGTTTGTATTTCTCTCTGCTCGACTGGTTCCACGACGATTTTCCGCACTATGGCGACCGGAATCACCCGATGCGGAACAACCCGGCATATAAAAACGATGACCGCGATTTCGACCGCTACCTGACCTACATGCACAATCAGGTACGCGAGATCTGCACAAACTACGGAAAGCTGGATGTGCTGTGGTTTGACTTCTCTTACGATACGCTGCGCGGCGAAGCATGGAAAGCGACGGAGCTGATCAAGATGGTGCGGAAGCTCCAGCCGGATGTGATTATCGACAACGTCTTGAGGTGAGCGGAGAGGGCTACGGCTCTCTGGCGGCCGGAAATCCGACCCCGTACCACGGCGACTTTGTGAGCCGGAGCAGATGATTCCGCCGAATGGCATCCAGGATGTGAATGGAAACGATATCGCCTGGGAATCCTGCGTTACGATGAACAATCACTGGGGCTATTGTGCCAATGACCACTTCTTCAAACCGGCACCGATGCTGATCAAAAAGCTGGTCGAGTGCGTATCGAAGGGTGGAAACCTGCTTTTGAACGTCGGCCCGGACGCCAGGGGAAATATCCCGGAGGAGTCGATCGAACGGCTGGCTGAGATTGGAAAGTGGATGAAGAAAAACGGAGAGAGCATTTACGGCTGCGGAAAAGCCGGTATTGAGAAACCGGACTTTGGCCGTGTGACGCGCCGCGGAAACCATCTGTATTTTCATGTCTATGAAATACCGTTGGGCCGCTGCCGCTGCCCGGCGTGAAAAAAGAAGAAATCCAGGCGATCCGCTACGTCGCAACCGGCGCGGAAATCCCGGTTTCCACAAGCTGGGTACACAGCGATTATCCGACCATGGCATTCGCCGATCTCGGCGAAGACCCGGTATTGCCGGATGGAGTCGATACAGTCATCGATGTGATTCTGAAAAAGTAGAGGGTAAAATCGGATTTGATTCTGGAGCGTGTCTGAAAAAGCATTTCCGCAATCTGCCGGCTTCACTTTGCGGTATCTTTTTTTTCAGACACGCTCTAAAAGTCTTACAAGTTCTTACAAAATTCTGTATTTTTCGTTCCGCTGATTGACAGTTCTGGCAGAAGAATGCATACTGAAAAAAACACAAGATCACAGCCCGTGCTTCGAAATTTAACTGAATCAAGCAAGTAGCGAAGCGGATTGCGAAGATCCGCCTGACTCCTTTTCCTGCGCAGGGAAGGATAAGAGCTTTCGGAGTGAGAAAAGGGCAGTCTGTTTTTAGAAACGAAGCAAGAGAATGATAGCTTTGCTTTACAAAGAAAAAAGAGGGGGAATAAAACATGATTCGTCTGAACCACGTCAGTAAGATTTACGGAGACGGAAGCAAAAAAGCCGTCGACGATCTTTCCTGGGATATCGAAGATGGAAAGATCACCGGCTTCATCGGTCCTAACGGGGCCGGAAAAACGACAACGTTAAAAATGATCACCGGTATCTTAGCGCCGTCCGAAGGAACGATTGAAATCAATGGAAAAGATATTCAGAAGGATCCGCTCGAAGCCAAGCGCCAGTTCGGCTTTGTGCCCGATGACCCGGATGCGTTTCTTCGCGTCAGGGGAATTGAATACCTGAATTTCATGGCAGATATCTACGGTGTCGGAACGGAAGAACGTCAGCGTTTTATCGAAGAAACCGCAAAACGCTTTGAGATGGAAGAGAACCTTTCGAGCCGTATCATGAGCTACTCGCATGGCATGCGTCAGAAAATCATGGTGATGGGCGCACTGATCCACAAGCCGCCGGTCTGGATTCTCGATGAGCCGCTGACCGGCCTTGACCCGCGCTCCGCGCACGAGCTCAAACAGATGATGCGTGAACACGCCGATGCCGGAAACGCCGTGCTGTTTTCCACCCATGTGCTGGAAGTAGCGGAAAAACTCTGCGACCGCATCGCCATCATCCATCACGCCGCAGGTATACCTGGGTACCCTGGAAGAATTAAAAGCGGCCTATCCGGATCAGACACTTGAAAATATCTTTCTGGAGATCACCGAACATGCGTAACTTATGGATTCTCACCCGTTTCCTTCTGAAAAGCGGACCAGGAAAAAGCAATCAGAAGAGCGGAAAAAAGAAAGCATTTTCGGACGGAGGACGTATCGTTGTATACCTTCTGCTTGGTGTCTGCCTCCTTCCCGTGTCGGTCTTACTGTTTCTTCTGGGATATTCCGGCTATACCTTCCTGCAGCCGCTCGGGCTGGAAACCCTGCTGATCGAGTTCGTCTGTGCCATCGGCATGATGGTCATTTTCTTCTATGGCCTGCCGCTGTTTCTGAGCGAGTATTACATGGACTCTGACCTCGTAAAGCTTTTGCCGCTGCCGTTTACCCCGGCGCAGATTGTCGGTGCGAAAGGCTTCTGCTGTCTGCTGAACGAATACTATCTTATTGTACTGCTGTTCTTTCCGTTTCTGTTAGGGTACGGGATCAGCGCCAAAATGGGCATTTTTTACTGGATCAATATGATCCTCGCCTGCCTTATTTTCCCGGTTGTGCCGCTCGTTTACGCCGCAGTTTTGACGATGCTCGTGATGCGTCTTTTCAAAAATATCCGAAACAAGGATTTCTTAAGCTACCTCGGATTCGCCGCATCCCTGATTTTTGCGATCGGCATCAACGTATTTTCGCGCAGTATCGGAAATTTTGAAATGCAGGATATTATGAACCTGATGGAAAGCCAGAAGGGCACTCTGCGCGCCTTCCGGACCATTTTTCCGAACCTGCCCTGATGACCGGAAGCCTTGCAGATGCATCCTTTCTCGAAATGATACTCTACATCGCTACAACAGCCGTCATCCTTGCTGTCTTTTTCGCCCTCGCCTGGAAAATCTACCTCCCGGCTGTCCTCGGCATGAGCGAAACCACCAGCGAAAAACGCATTTTATCCAAAGAAGAAGTGACCCGAACGGTCAAAAGCAAAAATCCGATCCGCACCTACGCATGATCGAATGGAAAAAACTGTACCGAACCCCGGCCTGGTTCATGAATTGTGTTCTGATGCCTCTCATCTGGCCGGTCTTCATGCTTGGCATTGCCCTCGTTTCGGTCATTTCCAGCCTTGGCATGGCTAAAACCACCGGCCTTTGGACCCGGCTTGTCGCCGATGGCACCATATTCCGCCTCCTGAAAGGGGAACTGCCTGTCGCAGTTGCCGTCCTTACCGCCGCCGGAATCGCCGTCATGATGTCCATGTTCTGCGTGATCTCTGCCACAGCGATGTCCCGAAAGGGCAGCGAATACATCTATATGAAATGCATTCCGATGAGCTATCACGACCAGATCCGTGCCATGCTGGTAAGCGGCATCCTGATCAGTCTCCTTGGCACCTTGCCGTACGCTCTGGTCTTCAACATCATCGCGGTCGTTTTCGGTCTGCACCCGGCGACCCTTCTTTACACCACGGCGATCACGGTTTTATTTACCCTGTTCGTAAACTATGAACAGCTCCTTTTTGACCTTGCATTTCCGAAATTAAACTGGGAAAACGAAACCGCCGCCATAAAATCCAACAACCGCTCCCTGATCTCCGTCCTCATCGACCTCACCGTCGGCGCAATCCTGATCGGAGCCGGCTACCTGCTGTACGGAAAACTTCACCTCAACATCCACATCACCACGAGCGTATGATTCTGCTTACCGCAGTCCTGACCTTTGCCATGCGAACCGCCCTTTTTAAATGGGGCGTTCAAGTGATGGAACATCTGGAAAGCGCTTAACAGTTTCGAGACATAATAACAATATTAAAATGTGATAGAAAAGAGATTTCAGCCAATGTGCGGATCTCTTTTTTTGCGCTCCTTTCCAATTTCGCTGCGTATTTTCTTTTATCGATTATGCTTCATTGTACTACTAAAAGACCTGTGTGGGCAATCCATTGCCGCCATTCCCCGAAAATTTTAAAAGACGGACAAAAAACAGAGGATTTCTCTCTGCATTTTGTCCGTCTCCCTACAACGTATTTATTGGATTCTCCGTTTACGGAAATGATGAACTAATTCATCGCCTCACCCTTCAGCAGTCTGCTGATGTGCTTGTACAGAAGCATGGTTACCAGTGATACCACAACACCTTTGATGATATTAAACGGTACAACGGCAAACAGAACAAAGGTCGGAAGGCTTGTAATTGCTTTGTTGACTGCGGATCCCATTCCCACAAGGGCATCCATCGGCATTCCAAAGGCTGCTGCATAAGCCGGAAGCAGTACAAAAGCGTTCAGAAGACCGCCGGCTGCTGCCAGAAATACGGTTCCGACTGCCATACCGATCATGGCATTTTTCTTTGTTTTCTGTGTTTTGTAGATCCATGCGGCCGGCATAACATACGCACAGCCGATCAGGAAGTTTGCTACCTCGCCAACACCTGCGGTGGTACTTCCTTTCATGACAAGGTTCAGCAGAATCTTAATCAGCTCAATCGCAGCTCCGGCAAGAGGTCCCATCGCAAAGGCTCCGATCAGCACCGGAACTTCGCTTAAATCAATCTTGTAGAAACTTGGGGCAAACGGAAGCGGGATGTCAAAAAACATCAATACGACTGCGGCGGCGCCGAGCATTGCCACCTGTACCATGTAACGGGTTTTTCCGATTTGCGACATCTTTGATGTCTGTTTTGCTGTTGTCTGTGCATTCATAACTGCATTTCTCCTTTTTTCTGGAGATCTTGACCGGTTCTGCCGGAAGTAACGAGTCCAAATACGCTCCACGAATTTGAACTCGTTTTCGCGGCAGTCGCCAAGGTCTCGTGCAAGCACGGACTTTGGCTCGTTGCCCGCGAAAAAAAGTGCCCTGAATTCCTTTTCTTGAATTCAGGGCACCAAAAATATTTCCATGCAAATAAATTTTATTTCATCTTCTTTCATCCAGACTTTAACTGTTGGTCCCGGAGTTGCACCGAGTCAGCCGCTGTTTGATATCGCAGCGGGTCGCGGACTATACCGCCAGTAGGGAATCACACCCTGCCCTGAAGATCTCCGTATTTTGTTTTTACAGGAATATTTTATTCATATTCACACAATTTGTCAATACTTTTTTCAGACAATACATTATCTGGTTAGTTTGCTACGCCCATCTGAATTTTTCCTGTGCTCTTATTTTTCAGCACACGCAGATAGCAGATCCGCATATCCCCCTTCAGGACAAGACGGATCTCAGATGCGCCGTCTGTCTGCGGTCTGTCTGCGAGGGAAATTTCAACATCCTCATACACCGGTTCACGGTACCGGTTGCGCTCTTTTATTTCTTCCTCCGCATAGCGGTCCAGTTTCGGGGCGCTGCGGAACTCACAGGTTCTTGTGTCACCGGTAAAGCTTCCCATTGAAACACCGTCCACAAAGGCTTTCACACTGCCGCCGCGTTCACTCTTCACATGAAGTGCCAGAACAGCAGCATCGGAAAGATCACAGTCACGGTAAACGAGAACACCGTCTTTCATCTCATCCTGCACGCGGACTGCCTTGAAGTTGAAATGGCCTTCCGTCAGATACATGTTCTCGTAATCATCATAATGGTCTGCCGCGGTAAATGCACTCAGATCGCGTACTCCCCTTTTTCCGCCCGGAATAAAGATTTCTGCGGAAACGGCTTTATCCTTGCAGGATGCGCCGCATAGATTTCATACGTTCCTTCTTCTACCATCAGTCTGCGGCTGATGACATCGTAGAAGCGAAGCTCCTCCACCGGGATTTCCAGTGCGATGTGTCTCGTCTCGCCCGGGGCAATGTTTTTCACACGGACAAAATCAAGCAGCTGGCAGATTGGTTTCTTTACGCAGGATTCCAGAGCGGAACCGTAGATCTGGACAACCTCGTCGCTTGCGGTATCGCCGGTGTTCTTTACATCGAGGGAAATCTGCAGCAGGCGGTCGTCTTTTAAGGAAACCTTATAGTCTCATACGCAAATGTGGTATACGTCAGGCCATAGCCGAATGGATACAATACCTTCCCGTCGAAATAGCGGTACGTTCTTTTTCCTTTGATGATGTCGTAATCGTCAATGTCCGGCAGCTGATCGATACTCTCATACCAGGTCATATTCAGACGACCGGCCGGTGCATAGATTCCAAGCACAGCCTCTGCCATTGCGCTTCCCATATCCTGGCTTCCCGTTGCAGACATGATGATCGCCGGCAGTTTTTCCATCGCTTTCTGAAGTGTGTACGGATAATTCGTAAACAGCACCAGAACGGTATTCGGATTGACCTCTGCGATCCGGTCAAGCAGCATCTCCTGCTCCTCTGGCAGCTCCAGTGTGTTGCGGTCGATCTCCTCTTTCGCATTGATCACGGAGTTACAGCCGAGCGCAAGTAAAACCTGCTTTTTGCCCCGGACTGCAGCAACTGCTTTTTCAATTCCGTTTTCGACAACCTCCATCGTAATCGGAATTCCCTCCGTCTGCTCGAAGGAGAAAAATCCCTCCACATCTCTATAAACCGGGTAATGGAAACGGTTGGTCAGCACAACGCTGCCATCCTCCTGCGGCTCCACGTGGAAAATCTCCATCACAAACCAGTCGAAGGCTTCCTCGCGGTCTGCCGCGATCTGTCCCATTTTCGGCTTTTCTCCCTGCGACTCTGAGAGTCTTGCGCCGAGGTATTTTCCGGTACGGACACTCTTGAACGTATAGCTTCCCTCACCCCAGTATTCCTTGATAAACACATCCGGCTCATCTGCCATCTGAAGTGTTCCGTCTTCTGCTACGGCAAGACCTTTCCATCACAGCGGAAAACAACGCGATCCAGACCATCCGCGAATGTAATGTTCTCCTGCTTCAGTACTTCCATCCCCTGCAGGAAGGTTGTGCGGTATGGTGCCGTTCCGCCGTACCAGTCCTGATACCATGCATCACCAAGCGGTCCGACAATGGCAATATCTTCTGCTTTCAGAGCTTTGTCAAGCGGCAGCGCCCCGTTCTCATTTTTCAGAAGTACGATCGATTCACGGCTCAGCTCTTTGCAGATTTCACGTGCCTTCGGGGAATCGATATCGTCCTCGGTCACGCGGTCATACGGATTCAGGTTTTCCCGATCATAAACGCCGAGACGAAGCTTCGTCTCCATCATACAGCGAATAGAGCGGTCCATATCCTCTTCTTTCAGAATGCCAAGCTCATATGCCTCGCGTGCCGCCTGCTCTACCATACGCGGATCGTCAGACATGGCATCCACACCGGCTTTCAGCGCCGTTGCGATCGTCTCCGCATGCTGTCCGAAATAGTGATGCAGATTCACGACAAGTCCCATCGCACCGCCGTCGCTGACAACGTGACGGAGACCGTACTGTTTTTCAGAATATCGGTCACTTCCGGATTCAGGATACCGATCGTTCCGTTGATCTTGTTATATGCCGTCATAATGCCCTCTGCGCCGCCATCCTCAATACATCTGCGGAATGGCTCCAGATACAGCTCATATTTGTTCCGCGGGTCAATGGAAGAATTTTTCCATCCGCGGCCGACCTCCGTGTTGTTTCCATAGAAATGCTTTAAGGTCGCTGCGCAGCGCAGATACTTCGGATCATCGCCCTGCATTCCCCGGATATAAGCACCGGCCATTTTTCCGGTCAGCACAGGATCCTCTCCGTAACCTTCTTCGTTTCTTCCCCATCTCGGATCGCGCTCAAGATCAACGGTCGGAGCCCATCTGCTGAGTCCATGGCCCTCATGGCGGTGCCATACGACACGCGCCTCCGTTCCCGTCACTTCACCGGCCTGCCTGATCAGCTCCGGGTCCCAGGATGCACTCATACCGATCGGCTGCGGGAAGGATGTTGTCACATCCGGTTTTCCAAGACCGTTCTGATCGTTTCTGCCTCAACGCCGTGTGCCGCCTCACCGCCCACAGAGACTCCCGGGATGCCAAGGCGCGGCAGATCCGGGGAAGAGCTGGCGAGGTATCCCAGTTTTTCTTCGACCGTCATTTCTTTTAACAGCCAGTCGATTCTTTCCTGATCCGTCAGTGATGCATCCCAGAACGGTGTGTTTTTGTTTACCTGAAACTCCTTCTTTTCTGTCATTTTTCAAAAACCTCCCTATGATTTTGTCTCATGAAATTGTTTGCAGATTTTCCATATACTGTTATCTTTTTACAATGTTTCACATTTCCCATTACTGTCGCTGTATTTAAAAACATGGCCTGACATTTAATAATATCAGACCAATGTTTTTGTGCCGCCTTCCGTTCAACGGCAAAACCTTATGTTTTTGCTTTACTTACTCTACATCAACAAGTTTGGTAGCAAGGAACTCTGTCATAGCTTCTTCTGCATCTGCCAGACCATTGTCTGTCAGCTCCTGTACCATGCTCTCCCAGTTTCCATCAAACTCATCTTCAGTACCAGTTACGCATTTAACAAGTCCCGGCCAAGCAATTTCGTCCAGAATTGTCTGTTTCTCAGCAAGTTCCTGTGGCTGCTGATATGCCACAGTGCAGAGTATGGAAGAAGATCGAACTCTTCCGGCTGTGCAAACATGTCGGTCAGCATCTCAAATCCCATCGCTTCGCATCCTTCTTTTTCTGCTGTATTGTAGTTTGCAATAACAGACTCTTTGGTAGTTGGAGTGTATGGGAATCCGTCTTCAGAGTAGGAACCTGTTCCGTAGATCGGGAATCCAGTGTAGTTGTCAATACCGGTATTCTTTGCATAATCCGGATCAGACTGAGCTTTTGCAACTTCTTCATCGGTACGATATGGCTGTCCGTCATCATCGAGGAAGTAGTTCTCGCCTTCGATACCCCAGTGATACAGGATCTGTCCTTCATCGGAGCACAGATAGTCAAGGAATTTGATGGCACGAACCGGATCTTCACAGCTCTTGGTAATTCCAATACCCCAGCCAACGGTAGTTCCCTGATACAGAAGGGCTTTTTCTACCTGATCTTCTCTTAAGGTTACAGGAAGTCCAACATAAGTCTGATCTACTTTTCCGTCTGCTACCAGAGTAGCTTCGCACTGGCTGTAATGCCACTCAGCATCGGTGATGGCAACAACACGGCCGCTGGCAACTTTTGCAATATAGTCATCATCTGTCTGCGTTGCAAAGTTCGGATCCAGGATACCTTCGTTGTACATACGGCACAGCCATTTGAAGTATTCTTTCTCTTCATCTGTTACATGTTTGTAATGTACGTTGTACTCGTCGTCAATGATCCACTGTCCATTATCCGGGGATGCATCAGCGATCAGTCCTGCCGGGTTTCCAAGGGTAATCATCCAGTGCCAGTCAGAAGCACTCATGGTGATACCGATCATATCCAGACCATCTTCTGTTTTTGGATGTGCTGCAAGATAGCTCTTGATCATTTTTTCATACTCATCCAGTGTCTTCGGATATTTATAATCGTTCTCTTTTAATGCAGCCCACTGAATCTGGCAGCTTCCGCCTGTTGTCAGGGTTTTCTGGTTTACACCTGCGTAGGAAAGCTGATAGATTCCAGGATCATCCTGGCTCCATTTCAGTTTTTCCATCTCTGCTCCGTACATTTTTTGATGTTTGGACCATATTTTTCAATCAGGTCTGTCATATCAATCAGCGCGCCTGCCTGATACAAATCCGTTGCTGAGCCTTTTGCATAAATCATGTCCGGATACTCATCATTTGCGATCATCAGCGCAATATCTTCTTTTGCATCACCCTGGGATGCTACCGGATAGGAAACATCCAGTGTAACGCCTGTTGCCTCTGTGATTGCTTTTGCTACCGGGTTATCCCAGTTGCCGTTTTTACCATCAGCGTTAAAATACTCAAAGGTAATCGGAGATTTGTCATCTGCATCATCTGCTGTCTCGCCTGAAGAACTTGCCTCTGCCGCTGATCCAGTCTCTGTGCTGGATCCTCCCTTGCTGCTGCCACTGTCGGAACCGCATCCTGCGAGCATTCCGGCCACCATAGCAGATACTAACATGAGTGATACTACTTTTCTTTTCATAAAAGCCCTCCTTAAAATGGTTTATGTCATCCTGCACTCTTGCTTTCGCCTGGCAGGAATAAACATCATCTTTTTCTAAAAATTTTTTAATACTGTTTTTTATCAGTCTTTAACAGAACCAAGTGTCATACCGCCGATAAAGTATTTCTGAAGGAACGGATATACAATAACGATCGGCACAGTTGCTACAATCGTTACGGCCATACGTACGGACATTGGTGTTACGGCCGTCTGTACATTGGTTCCTGCATGAACGTCCATTTTCATGGTCGCCTGGTTCATAATCTCATACAGTTTGTACTGCAGAGTCGGGAGTTTTTTCGCATACAGGTAAGTATCCATGAAGGAGTTCCACTGTCCTACTGCATAGTACAGACCTACGGTTGCGATAACCGGTTTACAAAGCGGCATAACGACTTTATACCAGATCTGAAAATCGTTTGCTCCGTCGAGCTTTGCTGCCTCCTGCAGAGCCATCGGCAGTCCGTCGATATAAGAGCGAACCAGAATCATATTATAAACCCACATCAGACCAGGCAGAATGTATACCATGAAGTTATTGCCCAGCTTTAAGGTACGGATAATCAGAAGGTATTCCGGAATCATACCGCCGCTGACATACATTGTGATGACAAACAGCAGCTGGAATGGTTTACGGAGTACGAAGTCTCTGCGGCTTAATGTGTAAGCAACCATCGAGGTACATACAATACCTACGATTGTTCCGATGATGGTTCTTGTTACAGAAATCACAGCCGCATTGCAATGCCGCCGTCTTTAAATACATATTTATAGTTGCTTAATGTAAACTTTCTCGGAATGATGAAGTTTACATTCTTAATGGTATCCGTAGAATCGTTGAACGAAATCGCCAGTACGTTCAGGAACGGATAAATGGTGATGATGACGAGGAATACGAAGATTACCGCCAGTACGTAGTCAAATTTTTTTGCTTTCTTGTTCATATTCGCGTCCTCCTACATAAGTTTATCTTCGCCTACCAGCCGGCAATCTTATTGGCGATCAGCAGCAGGGTAACGCTGACTGCAGACTGGAATACACCGATTGCGGTACCAAGACCGTAGTTGCTGTTTCCGATACCTCTCTTATAAGAGAACCAGGAAAGTACCATCGTGTGATCCTCAACCAGCGGGTTACTAAGAAGCATCTGACGCTCCATCCCTACGTTCAGGCGCCACCGATGCTCATAATCAGCAGTACGATGATGGTCGGTCGGATACCCGGCAGAGTGATGTGCCAGATCTTCTGCAGACGGCTTGCACCGTCCATATCAGCGGCCTCGTAAAGACCAGGATCAATACCTGCCATGGCGGACAGATAAATAATTGCGTTCCAGCCAACCTCTTTCCAGCAGTTAATCAGGATAATGGTTACCCAGATAAGCGGTGAGTTGGAACTCATCAGGTGCAGGTTCTTGCCGAAGATACTGTCAACAACACCGCCGTCGTTGAAAATATTCTTTGCAATACTTGCAATGATAACCCAGGATACAAAGTGCGGCAGATAAGAAATGGTCTGCGTTACTTTTTTGAACTTCATAAAGAACATCTCGTTCAGAAGAACCGCAAATGCGATTGCTGCGATCGTTCCAACCGCGATGTCAAGGAAGCTTACTCCCAATGTGTTGATTAATGTCTGTGTGAACAGACGGTCTTTAAATGCATCTGTAAAGTTCTTAAATCCAACCCAGGTTCTCTCCCAGATCGGAAGTGCGAACGTTGCCGGTTTTACCTCCTGAAATGCCATGGTCCATCCCCACAGCGGAATGTACTTGAAGATAATCAGCCAGATTACAAATGGTACTGACATCACAAGCAGCCAGCGCTGTTTCCATAAAATTGCGGGGGCGATTTTCTGCCCTTTTTTCTTTTTCATTTTTCCTTCGCCATACTCCCCATCCTTTCCGTTGTTTTGTGCGTTTTTATTACGCATTTTCTTTGCTTATTTGTGATATTTACACTATATCAAATAAAATCCCCGTTTGATATTGTGTATTTTGTCCACTTATATTTGACTTTTTTATCTTTTTCCAACATTTTCAGGTGCTATGGTCAGGCATTTTTACTAATTTATATGCGTTTGTTTTTATTTTTTACACCAGCTTACAACTCTACCAATCAGTGTTTTTTTGTAAAAAAAGCAGGAAAACGTAATGGGGGATTACATTTTAAGAAAAATGTCAGTTTTTATCCAAAGAATCTCCGTTTTTTCTGCTATGATAAACACCATAGAACCAAGAGGGGAAAAACGAGATGAGCCAATACAACATATTAGTCGTAGAGACGACCGGGAAATCGTAAGATCTCTCGGCAAACTATTAGAACTGGAAGGCTACAGGGTAAAAAAAGCCTACAACGGCATGGAGGCACTCGACATCCTCATGACCGAACAGATCCATCTGATCCTGCTCGATGTCATGATGCCCAAAATGAACGGTCTTTCCGCCCTGATGAAAATAAGAGAAAAAAACAACATCCCGATTATCATGCTTTCCGCGAAAACCGAAGAGAGCGACAAAGTCATCGGACTTTCGATGGGCGCCGATGATTACGTGACAAAGCCGTATAATACCGCCGAACTCATGGCCCGTGTCAAATCCCAGCTCCGCCGTTACTTCTCCTTAGGCGCCGCAAACGGAACCACACAAAGCCAGGATATCCTGAAAAACGGCGGTCTGCTGCTGAACCGAAACACCAAAGAACTCCTGGTGGACGGTGAACCCGTCCGCCTGACTGCAACCGAGTACAAAATTATGGAGCTTTTGATGGAGCATCCCGCTACGTATCTCGGCCGAAGAAATCTACAGCCAGGTCTGGCAGGAGGATGCTTACAGCGTAGAAAATACCGTCATGGTTCATATCCGGCGCATTCGTGAGAAAATCGAAATTACGCCGAAAAATCCAAAATATTTAAAGGTGGTGTGGGGAATTGGATACAAAATTGAAAAAATTGACGGAAACTGAAAAACGCATCCTGCTGTGGATGCTTCTCGATCTTTCTATGGTACTGATTTTGTGCGGAAAGCTTCTGCGGAAATGGGCCAGTGAATTCGAATGGGGAATGTGGCGCAATATCGAATGGGGTATCGGCATTGGAGTGACGGTAGTCGGCGTTTTGGGCATAGCCGCAGCCTTGTATCTGGTATGGAAATTCCGAAAAAATACCGGGAACTCGAAAATGACTGCTTTTGCCGGCAGTGAACCGGAAAAAGCGGGAAAAACAGCAAAAAGCAGCGAAGGGGCAGCCGCAGATAAGTCCGAGACAGATGAAATAGAAAAATCCCGGCAGATGCAGTTTGAGGCAAGAGCCGCTGCGGAAGCAGAGAAAGAGCAGCTGTTTCTGAAAAAATCCGAAAAGGTGCCGAATGAGCTTCTGGTTCTTGTCGGAGGATTTGCTTTTTTCGGATGGCTTCAGCCGCTCCGGCACAGCTATGCCAGATACCGCATTGTTGCCGAATGGGGTACTGTAATAGAGTGTGTGCAGACAGGTCTTCTGTTTTTTGGAATCTGTGGCGTTTTCCTTCTCAGTGCCGGCATTCTTGTCTGTCGCTATGAAAAGAAACAACTGAGAGAAATGTCCTTTTTTTGCAGAGAAAGGAAGCGTTACAGAGATCGGACCAGCCTGGAACGCAGCTTGCCGGTCAGAGTAAATGGCCGTTCCGTGTGGCACTGATTGCGGAACTTCTAATCGTGATTACGATCACCGGACTGATAAACGGAATGGATGGCGAGGTACTGTCTGTCATTCTTCTTGGGCTGACCACGCTGATTTTAATTCTGTTTGCCTGGAAAACATACCGCAGTCGCCTGAACCGGGAGATGGGCCTTTTGATGGAACAGATCCATACGATGGCAGAAGGCAGCATGGAAAGCCGGATCCATGAAATATCCGAAAAATCCCTGCTGTATCCGGCGTTTGCAGAGCTGGAAAATATTGAGAGCGCTATGCAGAAGAGCGTAGAAAAACAGATGCAGGCGGAGCGTCTCAAAATTGACCTGATTACCAATGTATCGCACGATCTGAAAACCCCGCTCACCTCGATGGTCGGCTATACGGATCTTCTGAAAAAAGAGGATCTGACACCGGCGGCACAGGATTACGTCGAGGTGATTTCTGTGAAACAGGAACAGCTAAAGGAGATGATCCAAAGCCTCTTCGAGCTCTCCAAATCGACAAGCGGAACCGAAAAATTCCAGATGGAAAAATGGATATGAAACGGTTGATCGAGCAGACCCTCGCCGATATGGACGATGCGATTGCGCAGAGCAGTCTGTCGTTCCGCACGGCACTCGGAGAAGAGCCACTGCCGTTCCTTGGGGATAATGGGAAAATGTACCGCGTGATACAGAATCTCGTGGAAAATATCCTGAAATACAGCCTGGGCGGAACGAGAGTTTACATTGACGCAGGGAAGGAAAAAGGGGAGATTTTCGTGACGATGAAAAACATTTCCGCCTATGAGATGAATTTTGAAGCGGAGGAAATGATGGAACGCTTTGTGCGCGGCGACGAATCACGGACGAGCGAGGGGCACGGCCTTGGCCTTGCGATTGCATCAAGCTACACGGCCAACATGGGCGGCCGCATGGAGCTTGCGGCAGACGGCGATCTGTTTAAAGTCATCCTGCGTTTCCCGGAGGCAGGCGAGGATTCTGCAGCGGGAGAAACAGCCACAAAAACCTGACTTGCATAAGAATGAGACAGAAGCGGGATTGCAGCAGGAAGGATCTGCAGAAGGATTCTGAGAGAGTATGTAATCCCCGGGAGGAAAAAATGGAGACAATCAGTATTATCATACCATGCTACAACGAAGAGGAAGCAATTCCGGTTTACTACGAGACGATGGTACGTCAGATGGATGAGATGGAAGAACAGCAGAAGGTTCAGTTCGAGCTGATCTTTGTTGACGACGGCTCGAAGGATCACAGCCTGTTTGAGATGCGCCGGCTTGCGCAGAAGGATATGCGCTGCCGTTACCTCTCGTTTTCGAGAAATTTCGGAAAAGAGGCAGCCATGTACGCCGGACTGCAGGCGGCCAAAGGCGATTACGTAACGGTGATGGATGTCGACCTTCAGGATCCGCCGTCCCTTCTTCCGAAAATGTACGCGATGCTGCAGAGCGGCACCTGTGACTGTGTAGCGGCACGCCGCAGTTCACGGGAGGGCGAGGGAAAAATCAATCCTTCTTATCAAATGCCTTCTACAGTGTGATAAACCGCCTTTCCAAAACAGAGATCGTAAGCGGTGCAAGGGACTACCGCCTGATGAGCCGCAAAATGGTGGATGCCGTGCTGGAAATGAGTGAGTACAACCGCTTTTCCAAAGGAATTTTCGGATGGGTCGGCTTTCACACAGAATGGCTGGAATTTGAGCATGAGGATCGCTGCGCCGGAACATCAAAGTGGCCACTTCGAAAGCTCCTTGCGTACTCAATCGACGGCATCACAGGTTTTTCCGTAGCCCCGCTGTCACTCGCATCCGTCATGGGCGTGCTCTTTTTCCTGATTTCGATGATTCTGATCGTGTTCATTATCGTAAGAACGTTGCTGTTCGGCGATCCCGTTGCGGGCTGGCCGTCGATGGCATGCATCCTTTTTCTGGTGAGCGGTGTACAGCTTTTCTGCACGGGCATTGTAGGCATTTATCTTTCCAAGACATATCTTGAAACAAAGCACCGTCCGATCTATCTTTTAAAGGAGACGAGTGAAGAGACGGTCAAGATGCACAGTGTGCAGCCGGTGAAAAAGCAGGAGAGTGCTGCAAAGAGAAGAAAAGATGCCCATACGGCAGAAAAGAAAAATGTGTATTTTCCAGAGTATGCCGACAAACGCCATGCTTCTGAAAGAGGAGAAATCCGGGCATGAAAAAGGAAATCTTAAAGGAAATAAGAGAGCCGGGGAAATCACGGAAAAAGAAAGGTCAGCCGAAAGGACGGCGGAACGGCTTTTTGGAAGGTCTTACCGGAAAGGATTTTACGGCGGCTGGTCTGTTTTTCTTTTCTTTGCTTTTGTGCCGGCTGTTCGTCCTGCAATACGGCGTATTCGGCTCCTCGATTGACTGGATCAGCCAGCACAGCACCCTTGCCGATTACTTCCGAAAGCGGTTTTACGCGACCGGAAACCTCTTCCCGGATTTCGCATGGAATCTGGGAGGAGGTCAGAATATTTACCGTTTTGCCTACTACGGACTGCTGAGTCCGACCATGCTGTTATCCTACCTTTTCCCGTTCATCCCGATGGACCTGTGGGTGATGGGTTCCTCCGCGCTGCTGTATGCGGCGGATGCAGTGCTTTTTTATCGATGGATCAGCAAAAAGGGTCTGCATTACGGCAACTGTCTTTTTACATCACTTTTCTTTACGTGTTCTACCGCACTTCTATATCATTCCTATAATCAGCTTATGTTTGTCAATTATATGCCGTTTCTGCTGCTGGCTCTGCTGGGCGTGGACCGCCATTTTCAGAAGAGAAAGAGCGGTCTGCTGATTCTTTCCGTTCTTGGGATGATTCTGACCAGCTTTTATTTTTCGGTCGGCGGGCTGCTTGCGCTCACGGCGTATGCGGTGACGGAGTATTTGAAATGCGGTACAGAAAATGCTGCGTATGAAGCGGAACAGGAGAATCGAAAAGTGTCGCGGAATCAAAAGGCCGGGGCAGAGAAAAAGCAGAGGGCAGGTGAAAAATCTTCAGGAACAGTTGAAGCTTTGGCGGGTTTGCGGAGCTTTTTTGGCGCAGCAATCCGCTTTGCGCTTCCGGTCCTCGCAGGAATCCTTCTTTCCGGTATTCTGCTGATCCCATCGGCTGCCGCCCTGTTCGGCAGCAGCGGCGAGGGCGGACGCGGCACCGCAGCGGGCGGCATCGCAGGACTTTTTACCGATCCGGCGATGTGGAAACCGCAGTTTCTGATCCTGCGTCTCTGCTACACGCCGTACGGCATTGGCCTCTCCGCATTTGCGGGGGTGGCGCTTTTGGGCAGAGCGATCGGAAAGAGCCGGTTGCGTGAGAAACTGTTGTCCTTCCTTTTGCTGGTATTCTTTTGTATTCCCCTGTTCGGCTATCTGCTGAACGGCGGCCTGTACAGCAAAGATAAGTATTCATCCCGTTTCTTCCGGTCCTCTGTGCAGAAGTCGGGCTTTATGTGGAAAACCAGCTTGTCCGGAAGCGGGAGTGTGGAAAAAATCGAAGCACCGGGAATTTTAAGCGCAAAGTCATGACAGAGCTGCGAGAATTGCTTCCGTACCTCATAGTTCTGATTCTGATGTGGAATGCAAAGCAAGAGACATACTTTGAACCATACTGGCATCTCGGCATACTGGATGTGATTTGTGTGACTGCGTGCTATCTGGCATGGCGGTGGTTTCCGGCAAAAAAACGGCTGCGGGGCAGAGAGCTTCCGTTTCTGCCGCTCGTCTTTAGTGCTGTGATTCTTGCATTTGCCGGAAAAGCAATCAATCAGGAAAAGCATGTGATGATCCCGCGTAAAACGTATGAAGCTCTGACGGACAGCAAGATTGCAGCGGCAATCCGCGAGATCCGTGCGGAGGATCCCGGCTGGTACCGTATGGAGCAGTATGGAGACGGCGGACAGAACCTTGCGAACGTCAACCGGATATGGGATATTGGACAGAATGTTTCGACGATTTATTCCTCGGCATACAATGCAGAATATAAGAAATTCCGGGACGAGACGTATGGGATTAATGAAGCCTTCCGCAACCGCATGATGCAGACGGTTTCCGATGATCCGCTGTTCTGGCAGTTCATGGGAGTGAAATATATTCTGGCAGAAACACGGCCGGAGGGGTATGAACTGTACCGGGATTACGGGGACTTTCAGGTTTATCGTGCCATATCCGCAGCGCCGGTTGCCTACGTGACAGACCAGGTGGTTTCCGAGACGGAATACAAATCATTACCTTATCCGCAGAACCAGGAAATACTGGAGACGGCAGCCGTGATCCCGGATCAGGAAATGCGGAAGACAACAGCGGCAATCCCGGATCAGGAAAAATCGGCGAAATCTGTGGATAATTTCAGAGCCGCTGCAGATTCAGATACAAAGAATGGTTCTGTAGGACCCCTGTTTCACAGTTGTTTTCAGAAAGTAAACCTTGAAATTCCAGAGACCGATCAGGAAGATCTGCGCATTCAGAAGACAGCGGACGGATATGAGATTGAGACGAAAAAATCCGTGACCGTCTCAGCAACGCTGCCGGGTGCCGCAGAGGGAGCAACGCTGCTCGCCGTTTCTTTCGAGGTGGAGAATCAGAAAGCGAGTCATGATATGTTTATCCGCATCAACGGCCAGACCAACCGCCTGACCGGCATCAACCATACGTATGCCAATGGGAATACACAGTTTAACTATCTTGTAACGATGAAAGAAGATGGAACCGTATTCATTCGGATGGGAAAAGGCCATTATATCCTGAAAAATTTTGAGACATGGACTGGTATGGCACAGCCGTTGGAAAAAACGGAGCAGCTGTACAGTCAGGCGGTTACCCTGATTGGCGGAACAACAGCAACATACGGCGGCGATGGCATCACAGGCGTGGTTTCCGCGGAAAGAGACGGATACCTCATCACCAGCATTCCATACGATGAAAATTTTGTGCTGAAAGTGGATGGGAAAGAAACACTGCTGTTCCGCGCAAACACGGCATTTCTCGGCGCAAAATCCCATCAGGCGAGCACAAAATTGTTCTTGTGTACCATGCGCCCGGACGGACGGCTGGCAGTTGGTGCAGCCTGATGGAGGAATGCTGGCACTCATCCTTGTGATCTGTGAAAAAAAGAAACAGCAAAACGGCAGCGAACGGGCAGGAGAGAGCAAAATGTTGCAAAAACAGCGGAAATATTATATCATCAGAGTGTAAAAATAGTTGTAGTGACACTTGGTGGAATGGAGCATATCTTTACAGCCGCAGGAAGAACTGGCAGCGTTTGCCCGTTTTGGAAACGCCGTTGCAAGCCTTTGTGTGGAGAAAAAAGGTGCTAGAGCGTGTCTGAAAAATCATTTCCGCAATCTGCAAGCTCCACTTTGCGGTATATTTTACCCTCATTCGGTTGCCGTAGCCCGCTACGCCGCCTTATTCGGATAAAATCTCCCACGAACTGGGACTCGCAGTTCACGAAATGATTACCGGGGCCGGTCTGAATACGACGCAGGATGAAGTACATTTCCTTCCGTTCTGGGAAAATGGCGTCCGTTTCTTCACGATCGAAGGACCAAATAAAGAAAAAGTGGAATTCAGCCAGTATTTGTAACGATTCCAAGCCATGCGAAATGGAAGAAAAATCGCGAATCATGCTTGCATGAATATCCGTTTGACCAGCAAAGCCTCTGCCGGGAAGCAAAATTTTTGCCCGGCAGAGGCTTTTTTACTTACTCTGAAACAAATACTACCGGATAGTCAAAAAAGCGCAAATTATCCCTATAGAGTAAGGAGATGCAAAATTTATCTGCAGTTACAAAAACGGGGTGGAGTTTTTATGGAAACAGGGCAGGAAATCATTGTGCTTTCTGCACGTGAGTGGTAAAATAGAATAGATAATATATAATCTGTTTTGAATAAAAACAGGATATTTTAGATAACATATAATCTGTAACAAGAAGGGGAAAAAATGGAACAATTTATATGGGAAACTCCGGAAGAACTGGATCAAAAACTTGCGCAGCGAGTGAGAAAAATCAGAAAGAGACGTTCAATTACGCAGGAAAAATTAGCATCTATAAGCGGAGTGAGTTACGGCTCAATCAAAAGATTCGAAACGACAGGACAAATTTCCCTGTTATCTTTAACGAAAATTGCAATCGCACTGGATCTTGCAGATGAGCTCAGAAATATTTTCACGCAGGTACCGTATAAAGATATTCAGGAGGTTATCAATGAAACAAGATAAAGTACTGCAGGTGTGTTATGAGGATCAAACGGTGGGAACATTAGCTATGACGGCAGACCACAAAGTGGCATTTCAGTACAGTGATGAATGGCTGGAAACCGGATTTTCGATCAACCCATTTTCATTGCCTTTGCAAAAACAGGTATTTGTTCCAGTTAAGGATCATTTTGAAGGATTATTTGGGGTTTTTGCGGACAGTCTTCCAGATCATTGGGGCAGATTACTGTTGGATCGCCTGTTACGGGCACATAAACAAAATCCGGATGAACTGACCGTACTGGATCGTCTGGCGATTGTGGGCACATCGGGGATGGGAGCGTTGACATATCACCCGGAAAAGAATTTTCCAGAGGAGCAGAGCAGTGCAGATCTGGACAAACTGGCGGAAGAGTGTCAAAAGATACTGAATACAGAGTATTCGGATAAACTGGACGAATTGTATCTGCTGGGAGGTACCAGCGGCGGAGCAAGACCTAAAATCATGACAACCATTGATAATGAAGAATGGATTATCAAATTTCCAGCGCATGTGGACGGAAAAGATGCAGGAAAAATGGAATATGACTATTCCTGCTGTGCCAAGGCCTGCGGAATTATGATGAGTGAAACGAGATTGTTTCCATCAGAAAAATGTAAAGGATATTTTGGAACTAAAAGGTTTGACAGGAGAAACTGTTTGAAAGGGAAAAAGAAAGTGCACATGTTGAC
>ENA-OUNI01000079-OUNI01000079.1-human-gut-metagenome-genome-assembly--contig:-NODE-79-length-37081-cov-2.221816_pt1 | contig 37081 bp, 53 predicted proteins | sample MGYA00242499_ERZ504580 | MGnify/ENA primary metagenome ERZ504580 (study PRJEB26092, sample SAMD00036315) | human gut metagenome | host: Homo sapiens | study: EMG produced TPA metagenomics assembly of... | reverse complement strand
AAGGGTCTTCGTCTCGCAACCATTTAAAACGATTGGCGTGCGGAGCGTGGTGAGATCCACCATGTGATTTTCGAGCTGGTCTTTTAAAGCAAAGGTAGAACCCTCGTGGACATCAAAATGGATGTGCGGGTATTTCCGGGAAAATCGCAGGAGATAGTCGGCGAGCAGCGAAACGGTGGATGGCGTCATGCCGATGTGGAGTGTCGCAGACTGACTGGATTTTACGACTTCGCGCCTGGTGAGATCCGCAAGCATCAGAAGCGTTCCTGCCTGTTCATACAGTGTTTTTCCTGCCTCGGTCAGGGTGATTTTCTTTGTACCGCGGATGAGAAGAGGCACCTGAAGCTCTTCCTCCAGCATTTTGATCTGATAACTTAACGGCGGCTGTGTCATATGCAGCACCCGTGCCGCCCCGCTGATGGTTCCCGCGTCCACGATGGCGCGGAAGTATTCGAGTTGTCGAAGTTCCATAAAAATCCTCCTGAAAAAACTATATAAAAATTATTCAATTTCAATATAAAAACAATAATTTACATATAGAATACGCCATGCTATACTGAAAAGCAAGTGAAAAAGAAGGGAATGAGGGAACAAATGAAACGAATTGATTTCGAACATGGAACCGTAACCGGAAACATCTTCGGGGCAGCGCTCCCGATGCTGGTTGCTCAGATTTTGAGTCTGCTGTACAATATTGTAGACCGCGTCTACATCGCGCGGATCCCGGAGGTAGGAACGGCGGCACTCGGTGCAGTCGGTCTGTGCTTTCCGCTGATCGTTATCATCACAGCATTCAGCAACTTGTTTGGAAGCGGCGGCGCTCCGCTGTTTTCGATTGAGCGTGGAAAGAATGATCAAAAAAAGGCGGAACGTATTATGAATACGTCGTATTCCATGGTATGTGTCTGTGCTGTCATACTGATGGTGATCGGCTTTTTGTTTGCTCGTCCACTGCTGTCGCTGTTCGGTGCATCGGCAGATGCGATGGTATACGCGTATCCTTATATGATGATTTATCTGATCGGAACTTTGCCGTCGATGGTGGCAACCGGCATGAACCCGTTCATCAACGCGCAGGGCTATTCGACCGTTGGCATGCTTTCCGTCACGATCGGAGCGGTCGCAAACCTGCTGCTTGACCCGCTGTTTATCTTTGTATTTGGCTTTGGTGTGCAGGGGGCTGCGATTGCAACTGTGATTTCCCAGACACTTTCCGCAGTGTTCGTTCTGTATTTCCTGACCCGAAAATCGGAACTGAAAGTGCGCTTTGTGCGGAAAGATGAAATTTCTGAGTGTGCAGGCTATGCGAAAAATATTGTCAGCCTCGGTACCGCGGGATTTATCATGCAGCTGACCAACAGCCTTGTCACGATCTGCTGCAACAACGTACTCTCTGTGACCGGCGGTGATATTTACATCTCTGTTATGACGATCGTATCGAGCGTGCGTCAGCTCGTCGAGACACCGATCTATGCAATGAATGAGGGAACTTCTCCGATTTTGAGCTATAATTACGGTGCACGCCGTCCGGCCCGCGTGCGCAAGGCGATGTGTGTCATGAGTGCGATGATCCTCGGCTATACCGCAGTGATGTGGAGCGTGATTGTTCTGGCGCCGCATGCGCTGATCGGTATTTTCAGTTCGGATGCGGTACTGACAGCAGATGCGGTTCCGGCTCTGAAGCAGTACTTTGCAGCATTCATTTTCATGGATCTGCAGTACATTGGACAGACCGTATTCAAATCTCTGAATAAAAAGAAACAGGCGATCTTTTTCTCTCTGCTCCGAAAAGTATTCATTGTTGTACCGCTCACCTATCTGATGCCGTACGTACTCCACATGGGAACGGACGGTGTATTCCTTGCCGAACCGGTATCAAACGTAATCGGCGGAAGTCTCTGCTTTATCACCATGCTGATTCTGGTTCTGCCGGAACTGAAGCGAATGGAGCAGCAGAAGTAATGTTTTTGAAAAGTTTCTGAAAAAAGGACAGGAAGATCTTTACCGAAACGGTTTTGGCAGATATCTTCCTGTTTTTATTGCCATACATACAATATGATGCCTCGGACAATCTGATGCGCATTGGAGTCCCGGCGCTCCGCATTCTGTCGGTCGCCTATCTGCTTTCGATTCCAGGTCTGATCTATCAGGCGGCGTTGCAGGGACTTTCCCTTGGAAAAGAAGTATGTACATATCCATGACACGCCAGGCGATTCTGCCGCTGGTGTTTGCATTTCTTCTCAAAGGATTTGGAAACCTGAATCTGATATGGGGCGCCTTTGTCCTGGCTGAGCTCTGCGGCATCCCGCTTGCAGCAGCTCTCTGGAAACGGAAAGGGGAAAAGCAGATTCAGTTTTAAGTATAGAAAAGAAAAACAAAAAGGCTGTTCTTTGCGAAAGGCAGCCTTTTTGCATACCATAAGATAAGAATACACAGGGCTTATGATGAAAGAGCAGGAAAATCTGACAGGAAAAGGAATTACAGCCGCCGTGCTGGATACAGGGATTTTTCCCCATATGGATTTTGACGGCCGGATTGTAGCCTTCCGGGATCTTGTGTACGGGCGGGAGACGCCTTACGATGACAATGGACACGGAACGCATGTCTGTGGTATCCTTGGCGGAAGTGGAAGAGCGTCCGGCGGAAAATACCAGGGTGCGGCACCGGGATGCCGGTTTGTCGTAGTGAAGATTCTGGACCGAAGGGGAAATGGAAGAAAGCAGGATATCCTCGCGGCGATTGACTGGGTGTGCAAAGAGCGAATAAGACTTAATATCCGCATTTTAAATATTTCAGTGGGAACAACAGAGCAGGAAAAAACGGTGGATGATCTGCTAGTACAGGCGGTGGAGCGCGCCTGGGATGACGGGATCACTGTTGTGACAGCGGCCGGAAATCTGGGGCCCGCTCCGGGCAGTATTACGGCGCCGGGGAACAGCAGAAAAGTGATCACCGTGGGAGCGGGCGATCTGCTGGAGCCAAGAAGAGGAATCTCCGGATGCGGCCCGACACGGGACTGCGTCTGCAAACCGGATCTTGTCGCGCCTGGAAAACGTCTCATTTCCTGCGCGCCTGGAAGAAGCAGGAAGGAATATGTGGTGAAGAGCGGCACCTCGATGGCGGCACCGCGGGTGTCCGGAGCCGTGGCTTTGGCACTTGAACGGGTTCCGGATCTTACAAATGTCCAGGCGAAAATGCTGCTTTGCGAATCGGCGAGAGACCTTGGCCTTCCGCGCAACCGTCAGGGGCATGGGATGCTTCAAACAGACCGTTTTCTGTCTCTTCTGTGAGACACTGTGCGGCAGCATAAAAAAAGAAAAATGAAGGAAAACACCTCTCATCCTGCAAAAATTGTGTGAATTTATGGGAAAATGCCAAAAAATCAGGCGAATTTTGACTTGACAAGCTATAGGATACTTTATACAATAAACGGGAATAGAAAAAGGAGGCCTACTATGGAAAAAATTCAGATGACCACTCCTCTGGTAGAGATGGATGGAGATGAGATGACCAGAATTCTCTGGAAATGATCAAAGATGAGCTGCTTCTCCCGTTTATTGACCTGAAAACGGAATATTACGATCTGGGACTGGAACACAGAAACGAGACGAACGATCAGGTAACCGTAGATTCCGCAAACGCTACCAAGAAATACGGTGTAGCAGTCAAATGTGCCACCATTACGCCGAATGCAGCGCGTATGACCGAGTACAATCTGAAAGAAATGTGGAAGAGCCCGAACGGAACGATCCGTGCCATGCTCGACGGAACCGTTTTCCGTACCCCGATTGTCGTAAAAGGCATCGAGCCGTGCGTGCGCAACTGGAAAAACCGATCACGATTGCCCGTCATGCATACGGAGATGTCTATAAAAATGCAGAAATGCGCATTCCGGGACCGGGAAAAGCAGAGCTGGTTTATACGGCTGAGGATGGCACCGAGACAAGAGAGCTGATCCACAACTTCACCGGCGCGTGTCATTCAGGGCATGCACAATCTGGATAACTCCATAGAAAGCTTTGCGAGAAGCTGTTTCGAGTACGCACTGTCCACGAAACAGGATCTGTGGTTTGCAAGCAAGGATACGATTTCCAAGAAGTATGATCACCGCTTCAAGGATATCTTCCAGGAGATCTTCGATGCAGAGTACAAAGAGAAATTTGCAGAAGCAGGCATTACCTACTTCTACACTCTGATCGACGACGCCGTTGCCCGCATCATGAAAGCAGAGGGCGGCTTTATCTGGGCCTGCAAGAACTACGACGGCGATGTCATGAGCGACATGGTATCCTCCGCCTTCGGTTCCCTTGCGATGATGACTTCTGTTCTCGTATCCCCGCACGGATATTACGAGTACGAGGCTGCGCACGGAACCGTACAGCGCCACTATTACCGTCACTTAAAAGGTGAGGAGACATCCACCAACTCCGTGGCCACCATTTTTGCATGGACCGGCGCACTCAGAAAACGCGGGGAAATGGATGGAAACGCAGAACTTTCCGCATTTGCAGACCGTCTGGAAAAAGCAACGATCGCAACGATCGAGAGCGGAAAAATGACAAAAGACCTTGCGCTGATCACCACCATGGAAAATCCGACCGTATTAAACAGCCGTGATTTCATCCTGGCCATACGCGAGGAGCTGGAGAAATAATTAAACGAAGCAAAAAAGAAAGCCGATCCGGCATTCCCGCAAAAAGGGATGCGCCGGACCGGCTTTTTCTGTTTTGGATTTTCCGGGGAAAACCAGGTCTATTCGGCAAGCTCTTCCCATTTTTCATACAGCTCTTCGAGTTCCGCGGCAATCTCTGCTTTCTCTTTGCTTAATTTCACACACTCTGCCACATTCGTTGCGACTTCCGGTTTCGACATTTCCTCATCAATTTCCGAATCGCGTGTCTCAAGCTCTTCAATTCGTTTCTCCGTCTTTTTCAGTTCGTTTTCTTTCTTGCGGAGACGTGCCTGTTCTTCTTTCTGCGCTTTCCAGTCCAGCTTTGTGGAGGAGGCTTCGGAAGGAGCCGCTGTTTCTTCCGGAGCGGCGGCATCGGCAGCAGGAGCATAGATGCGGGTCAGCTCTTCTTTTTTCTCCAGATAGTAATCGTAATTTCCGATATAGTTGACGAGTGTTTGTCCCGTCAGCTCCAGAATCCGGGTTGCAGTCTGATTGATAAAGTAACGGTCGTGGGAAACGTACAGTACCGTTCCAGTGTAATCCTTCAGCGCGTTTTCCAGAATCTCCTTTGATACGATATCGAGGTGGTTGGTCGGCTCGTCGAGGATCAGGAAGTTGGCGTTCGAGAGCATCAGCTTGGCAAGAGAAATTCGTCCGCGCTCACCGCCGCTCAAGGTATGAATCGGTTGGAAGACATCGTCGTTTGTAAACAGGAAGGCGGCCAGCACATTTCGGATTTCGGTGTTTGTCAGATACGGATACGCGTCGGAAATCTCCTGGAAAATGGTCTTTTCCATGTGGAGCACCTGATGCTCCTGATCGTAGTAACCGATCTGTACACGGCTTCCAAGTGTAAAAGAGCCGGCATCCGGGCGGATGACTTCGTTTAAGATCTTTAAGATCGTCGTTTTTCCCGTTCCGTTGTTTCCGATGATTGCGACGCGCTCCCCGCGCTTGATTTCGAAATTCAGATCCTGGAAAAGCGTCTGTCCCGGGAAGGCTTTGGAGAGGTGCTCGACGGTCAGCACATCGTTTCCGCTTGTGATGCGCGGTTCCAGACGGATCCGCATATCGGAGCGTACTTCGGTCGGCTTTTCCAGCACATCCATTTTGTCCAGCATTTTTTCACGGCTCTCGGCGCGTTTGATGGATTTCTCGCGGTTGAAAGATTTCAGCTTTGCAATGACTTCTTCCTGATGGTGGATTTCCTGCTGCTGGTTGACCCAGGCATGGTAAGCGGCTTCACGGAGCATTGCTTTTTTTTGACTGTAGGCGGTATAGTTTCCCTCAAAAGTTGTTACTTTTTTATTGTCCACTTCAACGACTTTTGTGACAACGCGGTCGAGAAAGTAACGGTCATGGGAGACGATCAGGACGGCTCCGCTGTAATTTAAAAGATACGTTTCGAGCCAGGAGATCGAGTCCATATCGAGGTGGTTGGTCGGCTCGTCGAGCAGAATGATGTCCGGTTTGGTGAGCAGCAGTTTACCAAGTGCCACGCGGGTCTTCTGACCGCCGGAGAGGGAGTCCACCTGTTTTTCAAAATCGCTCTCGGAAAAGCCAAGACCTTTTAAAACACCGACGACTTCACTGCGGTACGCGTATCCGTTTTCCAGTTCAAAGGTATGGGAGAGGCGGGTGTAGGTGGAAAGAAGTTCATCCAGCTCTGCACCGGATTTTGTATTCATATCACTTTCCATCTGACGGAGGCGTTCCTCCATATCGATCAGATTCTGTTTCGCGGTCAGCACTTCCTGGTAAATGGAAAGGTGTCCGGTCAGATCCTGATGCTGGGCGAGATAGCCCATCGTCTTTCCTTTGGAGAGGATGACCTCTCCCTCATCGGCCCTCATTTCGCCGATGATGATTTTTAACAGCGTCGATTTTCCGGCACCGTTGATGCCGACCAGTGCGGTTTTTTCGCGTTCTTCTATATGAAAAGATGCATTTTTGATAATTTCCGTTGTCCCGAATGCTTTCGAGATATTCTGACATGCAAGAATCATGTGGTTCCTCCAGATAACATATTTCTGTATTTTGACATAATACACCATCCTTATTATAGAGAGTAATACACAAAATTTCAAGAAATCTTTGACAATTTTCTATCAACCATATATAATATGAATATATGCAGGTGTAAATAAGGAGGAATTTATCTTGGAAGAAAAAGGAATTTCGCGGGCAGTTATCAAAAGACTTCCTAGATATTATCGTTACCTGGCGAATTGCTGGAGGACGGAGTAGAACGGATCTCTTCCGGTGAGCTGAGCGAGCGGATGAAAGTGACAGCTTCCCAGATTCGCCAGGATTTAAATAATTTCGGCGGCTTCGGCCAGCAGGGGTATGGTTATAACGTGCGGTATCTGTACAGCGAGATTGGAAAAATTTTAGGTCTGGACAGAGTCCACAATATGATTTTTGTCGGAGCCGGAAATCTGGGACAGGCGCTTGCTAATTATGCGGCCTTTGAAAGAAGCGGATTCAAAACGGTCGGTATTTTTGACGTCAACCCGGTATTAAAAGGAATCTCCGTGCGCGGAATTGAAATCCGCATGGCGGACGAGCTTCCGGAATTTATCAAGGAACACCATGTAGAGATTGCGGCTTTGACACTGCCAAAAGCAAAAGCGTAGAGATGGCAGAGATTCTCGTGGACAACGGTGTAAAAGCAATCTGGAATTTTGCACATACCGATCTAAACTTAAAACTTCCGAAAGATGTGATCGTCGAGAACGTCCATCTTTCCGAAAGTCTGATGCGTCTCTCCTACAATCTGACCAGATATGAGGCGGAGCATCCAAAGAACAATTAAGAAACCAAAACAAAAGCAGGAGAGTCTTCGGGAAACCGGAGACTTTTTCTGTTCACTTTCCGGATAAGGCAGGAAAAGGAGGAAAAGCGATGAAACGGATTCTTACAGCAGCACAGATGAAGCAGGCAGACCGCAATACGATCGAAACCATGGGGGTACCGTCCCTGGTACTGATGGAGCGCGCAGCGCTGTCCTGCGTGGAGGAGCTTCAAAATGGAACATGGGATACAGGAAAAGTCCTTGCTGTGTGCGGTCCCGGAAATAATGGAGGGGACGGTGCGGCAATTGCACGGATTTTAAAGACGAAAGGGGTGGATGCGGAACTGTTCTGTCTTGGAAATCCGGAAAAATACAGTGAAGGCATGAGAGCACAGAAGAAAATTGCGGAAAATTATGGGGTCCGTGAGGTTAAGAATCCGGATTTCCGGGAATATACTGTTATCATAGATGCCATCTTTGGAATTGGCGTATCCCGTCCGCTGGCAGGGGAGTACCGGAGGGCAGTGGAAGCAATCTGCGCAAGCGGTGTTCCTGTTCTTGCCGTGGACATCCCTTCGGGGATCCACACGGATACCGGAGAGGTCCTTGATGCGGCGGTGAAAGCCAGAGCCACGGTGACATTTGCCTGTGCAAAGCCAGGGCTTCTCTTTGATCCCGGAAAACGATATGCCGGAGAGGTCCTGGTCCGTGATATCGGAATCGGCTTTGATGCAGGAGAAGAGGAGACGCCCTGGTACGGTTCAGTGGAAAAAGAAGATCTGGACCGGTTTCTTACCCGCACGCCGATGGGAAATAAGGGAACCTTCGGAAAGGTGCTGGTACTTGCCGGTTCCGGTGCCATGTGCGGAGCCGCTGTTTTGTGTGCCAGGGCAGTCCTTGCATCCGGTGCCGGCATGGTAAAGGTTGTGACAGAGGAAAGAAACCGTACGCCGCTTTTCTGTGCCCTGCCGGAAGCAATGGCGGATTTCTGGAAGGAGGATGAGCCGCTTCCGGAAGAAGCCCTGCTGCAGGATCTCGCCTGGGCGGACGCTGTTGTTGCGGGACCGGGACTTTCCAAAAGCCGGACGGCAAAAGAACTGCTCGTTTTTACGGTGCAGCACACAGAAGTTCCTCTTGTTCTGGATGCAGATGCGCTGAACCTGATTGCAGAAGATGCAGAGATTCTTTCGGGCTGCCGGGCAGAAAAAATTTTAACGCCTCATGTAGGAGAGCTTGCACGGCTGCTGCACATGACCATTGCAGAATGCCAGCGTGACCCGGCAGGAAGCGCCGGAAGGCAGCCGAAAAATACCAGGCCTGCTGTGTACGAAAGGATTCCGTAACCGTGACAGCAGAGGAAGGGCGTGAGCAGTATTACATAAACACAAGCGGAAGCAGTGCGCTTGCGACGGCGGGAAGCGGCGATGTGCTCGCGGGAATCACAGGCGCCTTTGCAGCAAAACGTCAGTGTGAAAAAAACGAGAAAAAAATCAGCCTTGCCAAAACAGCGGCACTGGCGGCATATGCGCATGGAAAGGCGGGAGAGGCTGCGGAAGAAAAAAGCAGTGCTTCCTATGTAACAGCATCCGAGATTATCAGAGGATTGCAGTCAATCTGAGCAAAGCAGATCAGAATCACGGGTTCCCAAAAGGACTCCGGGCGGACTTTTTTGAAGCGCCGGATGAAATTTGTGAATACCTCCGGAAAAACAGGCAATATTAAATACATGGAAACGATTTTAAAAGGCGTAAAACGCCGGATCGTTATCGTATGGGAAAGCAAAACGGAAAGAATCGGAGAGTGAGCACAAGTGGTAATCAAGCGTGGCGATGTATATTATGCGACCTGCGGCCCGTTGTGGGAAGTGAGCAGGGCGGTGTCCGTCCGGTGCTGATCATTCAGAATGACATCGGCAACCGGCACAGTCCGACGGTGATCTGTGCGGCGATTACATCGAGGATGAATAAGGCGAAGCTGCGACGCACATTGAGATCGAAGCGTCCGCCTATGGGATTGTACGGGATTCTGTTATTTTACTGGAACAGCTTCGGACGATCGATAAGAGAAGGCTGAAAGATAAAATCTGTCATCTGACGCCGGAACAGCTGGCCCTTGTGAACGAAGCACTGAAAATCAGCCTAGATCTGCCTACATAAGGGGTATTTTTGGCGCGGTTCACGGTTGACGAATGAGAAAGATCGTGCTATATTCTATATTATATGGGCTTCTGCCGTTTTTCGGGGAAACCTTTTTACAGAAAAGTAATACTTTAAATAAAGGAGACAAAAAGAGGTATGTCAGGACATTCAAAATTTGCCAATATTAAGCATAAGAAAGAAAAAAACGACGCAAAAAAAAGGTAAAATCTTTACCATCATCGGCCGTGAGATCGTAATCGCTGTCAAAGAGGGCGGACCGGATCCGGCAAACAACAGCAAGCTGCGTGACGTTATCGCAAAAGCAAAAGCAAACAACATGCCGAACGATACCATCGACCGCGGTATTAAAAAAGCTGCCGGAGATGCAAACGCAGACAACTACGAGCGTATCACCTACGAAGGTTATGGCCCGAATGGTATCGCGATCATCGTAGAGACTCTGACCGACAACAAGAACCGTACCGCAGCAAACGTAAGAAGCGCTTTCACCAAAGGAAACGGAAGCGTTGGAACACCGGGATGCGTATCCTACATGTTCGACAAAAAAGGCCAGATCATCATCGACAAAGAAGAGTGCGAAATGGATGCTGACGATCTGATGATGCTTGCTCTGGATGCAGGCGCAGAAGACTTCGCAGACGAAGAGGACACTACGAAATCATCACCGATCCGGATGACTTCTCCGCAGTACGTGAGGCTCTGGAGAAAGACGGTATCGCCATGGCAGAGGCAGACGTTACCATGATCCCACAGACCTACGTAGAGCTGACCGATCCGCAGGCATTAAAAGACCTGAACCGTACCCTGGATCTGCTGGATGACGACGACGACGTACAGTACGTATATACCAACCTGGACGAGTAATTTCACTGGAAATTACATAGAATCATAAGAATCTGCGCATACTGATGAAGCTATTTTGGAATAGCAGAAAAGAGGAAATCCGTATGGCAGAATCACAGAAAACCAGACAGAAAAAGAAAATATTGTAGAACTGAAGACCAACATTTATCTGCTGTCCATCATCGGCGAGGTGGAGGGGCATGAATCACTCGGCGAGCGCACGAAAGCGACCGCGCTATGAGCACATTCTCCCTGCTCTTGCCCGTGCCGAGGAGGACAAAGTATTGATGGTCTTCTGATTCTCCTGAATACCGTAGGCGGAGATGTGGAGGCCGGTCTTGCAATTGCAGAGATGATTGCGTCCATGCGAAGCCTGCGGTATCGCTCGTTTTAGGGGGTGGTCATTCGATCGGTGTCCCGCTCGCCGTTGCAGCAGACTATTCGCTGATCGTGCCGAGTGCCACCATGGTCATTCACCCGGTGCGTACAAACGGCATGTTCATCGGTGTTGCACAGACGTACCGTAATATGGAAAAGACGCAGGATCGGATCACAGGTTTTGTATCGGCCCATTCTAAAATCACCAAGGAACGGCTCGAGGAGCTGATGCTCGATACGAAAATGCTGGTCAAGGATGTCGGAACAATGCTGGACGGCCCGCAGGCAGTGGAAGAAGGCCTGATCGACGAGGTCGGCGGCATTGCCCGCGCGCTCGAAAAGCTGAATGAGCTGATGAAAAAGGCAGCAGGGACAGAAAATTGACTTCACGGCGCGGCTTGTGTTTCAGGGGATTTTGTGTTAGAATGAGTTCGCTGTGAAAATTCGAACGGAAGTTTTGGCCGGACTTTCACAAAAGAGAAAAATAAGGGAACAGGATAAAAAAATGACAGTAATAGAAGCTTTATTTCTGGGCCTGATCCAGGGAATCACGGAATTCCTGCCGATCAGCAGCTCCGCACATCTGATTATCTTCCGTCACTTTATGAAGATCGAAGATACGCAGACGGTGTTTTTCAATGTGCTTTTGCACTTTGGCTCCATGATTGCAATTCTGCTCACATTTTCGAAGGAATGGAAACGTCTCTTCCTCGCGCTGTGCGGAATCATAATCGATCTGTTTCATAATTTAAAGGAACACTTTTCCAGTCAGCATCAGGAGAGAAAGCAGTACCGGAAGGTACTCGGCAGCAACTACCGTATGCTTGCTTTCCTGCTGATTCTGACCACCATCCCGACTGCTGTAATCGGCGGCATGATTCAGAGCTTGTCACACTGACCTCCTCGAATCTGCTGGCACCTGGCGTTGGTCTGTATCTGACGGCGATTCTGCTTGTGGTGGCAGATATGCTTCCGGAGGGAGAAAAAACGCAGAAAAATTTGAAGCCGAAAGATGCACTGATTGCCGGATTCTTCCAAGGCTTTTCCACGATTCCGGGTCTTTCCCGTCTTGGTTCGACTATTTCTGCGTGTGTGATCGGCGGCATGACCCGTTCGTACGCTGTGAAATACTCTCTGATTGTGAGTGTTCCGGCGATTATCGGGGCAACGATCGTTGAAATTGCGACCATGGGAAAAAATAAAAATTTGTTTTTCATCCGGTATATCTGGTCGGCGTTTTCATGGCGGCACTTGCCGGTTACTTTACGATCCGCATTCTGATGCGTGTGGTGAAAAAACGGAAACTGAAATATTTTGCTTTGTACTGTCTTCTTGTCGGGACATTCTCCATTGCAGGATATTTCTGCTGTAATACGAGAAAGGGGAGAAGTTCTGCATGGCAAATACAACAAAGGGAAGCGGGAAGACAAAGAAAAAAACTTCTGCTTCCGGAACAGCAAAAAAGAAACAGACCCAAACAACGGCCAGAAAAACAACGGCGAAAAAGAGCAGTACCGCAAAACGTACCTCCGGCACAAGGAAAAACACAGTCCGTGAGCCGATGGACGAGGGAGTGCGCGCAGAAATTATTCTGCTTTCCGTGCTTGCTGTTTCGATTCTGCTGATGCTCAGTAATTTCGGTATGGGCGGCGTGATCGGACAGGCTGTCTGCGACTTCTTTTTCGGCCTTTTCGGCGTGACAGAGTGGGCAGCACCGGTTCTGATCTTCTTTGGAACAGCATTTTACATAGCAAACAGACAGAACTTTTTAATTGTGCGGAAAACCGGGGGAGCGATCAGCTGCTTCGTCTTTTTCTGCGCTTTTATGCAGCTTCTGGCGTCCGGCTATACGAGAGATACGACATTTCTGGATTACTATTTTGACAGCGCCTACGATCATCTCGGCGGAGGAATCTTAGGAGGGTCTGTCGTGAAAATTCTCGGCATGGGATTCGGCCAGATCGGTGCGTGGGTGATTATTGTGATCGCCATCGTGATTTCCGTGATCGTGATGACGCAGAAGCCGATTCTCGCGCCGATCCATGAAAAGACGAATGACCACCGCCGGATGGCGGAGGAGCGCCGCCAGGAGCGTCTGGCGCGCCAAGCTGCGATGGAGGAAGAGGAAGGAAAAGAGCTGATTCTTGAGCCAGTGGAGGAACCGAAAAAAGCCGGGAAGAAAAAGAAATCCCGCCTTCTTTCTCATGTGGAATCGAAGGCTGATTTAAACGAAAACGACGATACCCATCAGATGGAGACGCCGGAGCTTTCGATTCACCGTGGTTCTGTGCCGGCTGAAGAGCCGGAAAAGACAGGACCGGAGATGACACGGCAAGCTGCAGAAGAGGCGAAAAAAGAGAAAACGTCTGCGGATCATACGAGAAATCCGCGGTCTTCCTGTGAAGAGATCGAGGCGGATATAGACGGCATTCGTCAGGAAATCGGGAAAAAAGCAGAGGAAAAGCGGCCGGAGTACAAAACACCGCCGATGAATCTTCTGAAAAAAGGGATGCGCGGTGCCATGGGCGATTCCGATGCGCATTTGCGGGAAGTAGCGCGGAAACTGGAGGAGACGCTGGACAGCTTCGGTGTCAAAGTTACAGTCAATAACGTAAGCTGCGGACCGACCGTCACACGGTATGAGCTGATGCCGGAACAGGGCGTGAAAGTAAGCCGGATTGTCGGATTGACCGACGATATCAAGCTGAGTCTTGCAGCAGCAGATGTCCGCATTGAGGCACCGATCCCGGGAAAATCCGCAGTCGGAATCGAGGTTCCAAATAAGACGAACACGGCCGTGATGCTGCGTGATCTTCTTGAAACACCGGAGTTTAAGAACTTTTCTTCGAATCTGCCTTTGCTGTCGGAAAAGACATCGCCGGTCAGCCGGTCATCGCAGATATCGCGAAAATGCCTCATCTTCTGATCGCCGGTGCGACCGGTTCCGGTAAATCGGTCTGCATCAACACACTGATTATGAGTATTATTTATAAGGCAAAACCGGAAGACGTCAAACTGATCATGATCGACCCGAAGGTCGTTGAGCTTTCTGTTTATAACGGCATTCCGCACCTTTTTATTCCTGTTGTCACAGACCCGAAAAAGGCTTCCGGAGCTCTGAACTGGGCGGTTGCGGAGATGACAGACCGTTATAACAAATTTGCGGAATTCAACGTGCGCGATATGAAAGGCTACAATGCAAAAGTTGCCGAGCTGCCGCCGGATGAAAACGGCAAAAAACCGGAAAAACTGCCGCAGATCGTCATTATCGTGGATGAGCTTGCCGACCTGATGATGGTTGCGCCGGGAGAAGTGGAGGATGCGATCTGCCGTCTGGCACAGCTTGCCCGTGCGGCCGGCATCCATCTGATTATTGCAACACAGAGACCTTCCGTCAATGTCATCACTGGTCTTATCAAGCAAATATGCCGTCCCGTATTGCATTCTCGGTTTCTTCCAGCGTAGATTCCCGTACGATCCTCGACATGGGAGGTGCGGAAAAACTGCTTGGAAAAGGCGATATGCTCTACAAGCCGCAGGATTACCAGAAACCGGCCCGTCTGCAGGATCCTTTGTTTCGGATAAAGAGGTCAGCGATGTCGTTGCCTACTTAAAAGATCACTACGGCGAGAACGCTTATGATCCGGATATCGAAAAACGGATTCACACCGTAAGCCTGGATGGCGGTTCTGCCGCAGGCGGCGGAGATAACCGCGATAATTACTTCGTGGAAGCCGGAAAATTTATCATCGAAAAAGATAAGGCATCGATCGGCATGCTCCAGAGAGTGCTGAAAATCGGTTTCAACCGCGCGGCCAGAATCATGGACCAGCTCGCGGATGCCGGTGTCGTAGGACCGGAGGAAGGAACCAAGCCGAGAAAAGTTCTGATGTCCATGGAACAGTTCGAAAATTATCTGGAGGAACACGATGATGGGAAAAGATGTTGTCCGTTGTTTACAAATAACCGGAAACGTGATAAAGTATTAACATAAAATGCGCGAAAATCCAAGTCGTGCTTTTGTTAAAATATTTCTAACAAGATTAGGAGGATATTATGTACAAGATTCAAGAAGCGGAAATGCTCGCGAATAATATCTACCGTATGGTAGTAGAAGCACCGCGAGTAGCACAGCACTGCCTCCCTGGACAGTTTGTTATTGTCAAGGCAGATGAAGAAGGAGAAAGAATTCCTCTGACCATTTGTGATTACGATAGAGAAGCAGGAACTATCACCATCGTATTCATGCCGATCGGAGAATCTACCAAAAAAATGAAAGATCTCAAAGCGGGAGATGCTTTCATGGATTTCGTAGGACCTCTGGGGCAGCCGTCCGAGTCTGCAGCGAAGATATCGAAGAACTGAAGAAAAAACGGATCGTATTCGTAGCCGGCGGTGTTGGAACTGCACCGGTTTACCCGCAGTTAAAATGGCTGCATGAGCATGGAATCACTGCTGACGCCATTGTCGGAGCAAAGACAAAAGATCTCGTTATTCTCGAGAAAGAAATGTCTGCTGTCAGCAATCTGTACATAACCACAGACGATGGTTCTTACGTAAGAAAAGGTATGGGTACCGATGTACTCCGCGACCTTGTACAGAACCAGGGCAAACAGTATGATGTCTGTGTTGCCATCGGACCGATGATCATGATGAAATTCGTATGTCTTCTGACAAAAGACTGAACATCCCGACCGTTGTAAGCATGAACCCGATCATGGTAGACGGAACCGGTATGTGCGGTGCCTGTCGTCTAATGGTAGGCAATGAAGTAAAATTTGCCTGCGTAGACGGACCGGAGTTTGACGGTCATCTGGTAGACTTCGACCTGGCTATGAAACGTCAGCAGATGTATAAGACAGAAGAGGGAAGAGCTCTCTTAAGATACCAGGAAGCGCAACCCATCACGGTGGATGCGGCCAGTGCGGAGGTGACAAATAATGGCAAAGGGATTAAACAGAGTACCGGTACGTGAGCAGGAGCCGAAGGTACGTGCCACAAATTTTGACGAGGTATGTCTTGGATACAACAAAGACGAAGCAGTAGAAGAAGCACAGCGCTGCCTGGGCTGTAAAAATGCAAAATGTATCACAGGATGCCCGGTTAATATCAACATTCCGGCATTCATTGCACAGGTAAAAGAGGGAAACTTCGAGGAAGCATACAAAATTATCGGTGAGTCCAGTGCACTCCCGGCAGTCTGCGGCCGTGTATGTCCGCAGGAGAGCCAGTGCGAGGGCAAATGTGTCCGCGGAATCAAAGGCGACGCTGTTTCCATCGGCAAACTGGAGCGTTTCGTTGCTGACTGGGCAAAAGAAAACGGTATCAAACCGGTTCCGGCAGCAGAGAAAAACGGCCACAAGATCGCGGTTATCGGTTCCGGCCCTGCAGGTCTTACCTGCGCAGGAGACCTTGCAAAACTTGGCTACGATGTAACCATCTTCGAGGCACTTCACAAAGCCGGCGGTGTATTAAGTTACGGTATTCCGGAGTTCCGTCTTCCGAAAGACAAAGTAGTTGCCGCTGAAATCGAGAACGTAAAATCTCTCGGTGTTAAAATTGAGACCAACGTTATCATCGGAAAATCCGTTACCATCGACGAGCTGTTAAAAGACGAAGGATTTGAAGCAGTCTTCATCGGTTCCGGTGCAGGCCTTCCGATGTTCATGGGAATCCCGGGTGAGAACGCAAACGGCGTATTCTCCGCAAACGAGTTCCTGACCAGAAACAACCTGATGAAAGCATTCCGCGATGATTACGATACCCCGATCGCACACGGCAAGAAGTTGCTGTAGTCGGCGGCGGCAACGTAGCTATGGACGCTGCAAGAACCGCACTTCGTCTCGGCGCAGAGGTACACGTTATTTACCGTCGTTCTGAGGCAGAGCTTCCGGCCCGTGCAGAGGAAGTTCATCATGCAAAAGAGGAAGGTATCATCTTCGACCTTCTGACCAACCCGGTAGAAATTCTGACCGACGACAAAGACTGGGTAACCGGTATCCGCTGCATCCGTATGGAACTTGGCGAGCCGGACGCTTCCGGAAGAAGAAGACCGGTTGAGATTCCAGGATCTGAGTTCGAAATTGAAGTAGACGAAGTTATCATGTCTCTTGGTACTTCCCCGAACCCGCTGATTTCTTCCACCACCTACGGTCTGGATGTCAACAGAAGAAAATGTATCGTAGCTGAGGAAGAAACCGGAAAGACCAGCAAAGAGGGCGTTTACGCCGGCGGTGACGCTGTAACAGGTGCAGCAACCGTTATCCTTGCTATGGGTGCCGGAAAAGCCGGAGCTAAAGGAATTGATGAGTATATCAAAAGCAAAAATGCATAAGGCATTGCTTTTCTAAACTAAAAAGCATATAGACGCGGACAAGAAGTGATCTATATGGCTTTTGGTGTTTTTGACAGATATCCGAAAGGGTTTTAAGATTACAGAATGAAAATTACAGTATTGACAGTAGGAAAATCAAAGAAAAATATCTGCGGGATGCGATTGCCGAGTATTCGAAGCGCCTCAGCCGCTATGCAAAGCTGGAAATTATCGAGGTGGCGGATGAAAAGACACCGGACAACGCGAGTGAAACCGTAGAGACAAATATCAAAAACAAAGAAGCAGAGCGCCTTCTCAAATATATCCGGGATGACGCTTATCTGATTACATTGGAAATTAAGGGAAAACAGCTCACATCCGAGGAGCTGGCCCAGAAAATAGATACGCTCGGCGTGCAGGGAACGAGCCATATTATTTTTGTGATCGGTGGTTCCTTAGGGCTTGGCGAGGAAGTTCTGAAGCGTTCGAACTATGCGCTCAGTTTTTCGAAAATGACATTTCCGCATCAGTTGATGCGGGTTATTCTGCTGGAACAGATTTACCGGAGCTACCGCATTAACTGCGGGGAGCCATATCATAAATAGCTGCGAATAAGAGAGGTGTGATTGCGATGCGTGAAATGCGTTTAAAAAAGCGGGAGATTACAGATCCTGAAATTTTAAGAGAAATTCTGGAAAGCTGCGAGGTTGTGCGGATCGGGGGCGATGGATGAGGAAGGCATGTTTATCGTGCCGATGAATTATGGATATGATGTCCGGGAAGAAGATGGAACTCTTCACGTCTGTCTGTACCTGCATGGGGCAAAAGAAGGGCGGAAGGCGGCTGCATTTGCAGCGGATCCGCGCGTGGCGGTGGAGATGGATTACAACCATGAAGTGATTACAGGTGACTATACGTGTGCGTATTCCTATGCGTACCGCAGTATCATGGGAAACGGAACCATCACGGAGGTGACAGATCCGGAGGTAAAGAAGAAAGGCCTGGAAAAAATCATGGCGCATATCGCACCGGAGGCGAAGATCGCTTTTCTGCCGGAGATGGTGGAGCGCGTTGCCGTATGGCGCATAGACATCGATATATTTACCGGCAAAGAGCGCAGACGAAAATAGAGTGTTCGAAGCTCCGCAGGCTGCAGACGGAAAAAGACAGCAGAAAGGACAGCAGAAATGATTAAAATTGATCTGATTACAGGCTTCCTTGGCTCAGGGAAGACGACTTTTTGAAACAGTACGCAAAGTATCTGATGGCACAGGGAAAGAACATCGGCATCCTGGAGAATGATTTTGGGGCAGTCAATGTGGATATGCTGCTTCTGCAGGAACTGCGCGGCGATCAGTGCGAGCTGGAGATGATTTCCGGCGGATGCGACAAAGAGACACACCGCAGACGATTCCGCACGAAACTGATCTCGATGGGCATGAGCGGCTACGACCGCATTCTCGTGGAACCGTCGGGGATTTACGATGTGGATGAGTTCTTTGACACGCTGTATGACGAGCCGCTGAACCGCTGGTATGAGGCGGGAAGCGTCATCACGATTCTGGATGCCGGGCTCGATGAGAAGCTGTCGGAGGAAGAAGAGTATCTGCTGGCTTCCGAGGCGGCGAACGCTGGTAAAATCGTGCTGAGCAAAGTACAGAATGTTTCGGAGGAAAAGAAAGAAGAAACGATTGCCCATCTGAACCGCACGCTCGAGCAGGCAGGCTGCAGAAGACAGTTTTCTGATGCAGAAATTTTACAGAAAAACTGGGATGATCTGACAGAGGATGATTTCAAAATGCTCTCCGAATGCAATTACCGTTCGGAGGATTACCGGAAGCTGGATTTCGGCGAGCAGCAGACATTTGATTCGCTCTGCTTTCTGGAGCCGAAGATTACGGAAGAAGCGCTGAAAAAGGCAGCAGAAGCAATCTTTGCGGATTCATCATGCGGCAATGTATTCCGGATCAAAGGAATTGTAAAGACGGGCGAAACTGTGTGGAGCGAAATCAATGCGACGCGGGAACAGATGACATTCCAGGCAGTGCCGGAGAGCCAGGAAGTGCTGATTGTAATCGGCGCGGGGCTTTCGAAAGAGCGGATTAGTGGAATTCTCGGAATTAAGTAAAAATGGAGCATGACGGAAAGGGGTATTTTCCATCATGCTCCTGCTGGTTTGGCTAAATAGCAGTTACTGTAAAATGCGCTGCCGTTCTGACAGTGTGGGGAACGGAATGATTTTGGAATCCCGTGCATCATCCGGTGTACAAAGAGCAGTCAACGGTTGCGGCTGATTTTCCATGGTCTGGAAGGAGAGAATGCCATCTTTCCATAAAACGACATCATCCGGTGAATGGACGGCAAAATAGCGGTGCAGCACATCGAAAAGAGAGGATGGAACTGCCGCAAGATCGTGCTCGGGATCGCTGGAATATAGAAAGATCCGGCTTCCCGGAAAACGACGGGAATGGATACCGGCAGAGGGAGCGGTAAAATCCGGGTTTTCGGTAAAATATAAGGATCTTTCTGCGGGTCCGGAAAACGGAATAGACAGCGTTGTGGAAACAACTGGCGCTTCTTCTGCAAGGGCTGGCTGCTTCTGAAATTTGCACAGGAATGGGATATTTTGAAAAAATGTATATTTCTTTCTCATAAGACTCACCTTTCAGCCGGAAAAGATCTGGCATTTGGCAGGGTGGATGTTATCGTTTACTTTAATTTTATCTTATCAGAAGTGCAGAAATAACAGGGTTAAACATTTGTAAAAAGCGTGTAAAAACATCTTAAAGAGAAAGAAAAGAGAGGGGAAATCATATGGAACAGGAAGTAATGCAGGCCATTCGGGCAGAACTGGAAAGCAATATAGATGCAAAATACCGGGAATTTCACAGCTCTCTTGTTCCGGGACAGAACTGTCGGATTCTTGGTGTCCGCATTCCGGTTTCGCGACGGATTGCAAAAGCGACAGCAAGAGACCATTATGAAGTTTATACCGAACAGTTTAATCCGGAAGTCTACGAGGAGCTTCTGATCCGCGGAATGATGATCGGCTACGGAAAGCTGACCCGTGAAGAACAGACGGCAGAACTGGACCGCTTCGTGCCGATGATCAACAGCTGGGGAATCTGTGACAGCTCCTGTGCAACGTGCCATTTTATGAAGAAAGACCAGGAGTATTGGTATGGATATCTGCAGAAATGGCTGAAAAGCAGCCGGGAATATGAAATCCGGTTTGGTGTTGTGTGTCTGCTGGACTTTTTTATCAACGAAGCGTATATCGATGCTGTGCTGGAGGAGATGAAAAAGATTCATCACGATGGCTATTACGTAAAAATGGCCGTCGCCTGGGCAGTATCGATCTGTTATATTCATTTCCGGAAAAACACAGAAACTGCTGAAAGAAAACAGTCTCGATGACTGGACACATAACAAAACAATTCAGAAAATCAGAGAGTCGCTGCGGATCAGCAAAGAAGAAAAAGAGATGCTGAAAACCTGGAAGAGATAAAAAGAAAACCGTATCGCCGCGTTTTGAATATCGCAGCAATACGGGTTTTCTTTCTCTTTTTGAACTTATTCGTCCCATCCCTCAAAAAGCCGGATGTTGACGGCAATATTTCTTGCAATTTCACCTTCGCTTTCCCGAGATCTGCCACATCCGATACCGGCGGAAAATCAGGTTCTTCTTCCGTCAGTTCCAGAGAGATCCAGTCATAGGCGGAGTGAATGGCATCTTCCAGCGCCTCGTCGAGGGTATCCCCTTTTGCATAGCAGCAGGCGAGATCTGGAAAATAACCTTCGTAGGTTCCCTGTTCGGTTTTATGAAAAACGGCTGGATAAGTAAATTTCATAGTGTTTCTTCCTTCTTCCTTTTCTTTTTCACGGAAATTCTTTTTTATCGTAGCACTTTTTCTCAAAAGATACAATGCCTAAAATACAATTGATCGTATTTGTAATCTATGCTAGAATGAAAAACAGATAATTGGAAAATACAAATGAAACCAAGGGAGGATTTCTCTTTGATAAAAGTAATTTTGTGGGACATCGACGGAACACTTCTGAATTTTAAGATGTCGGAACGATATGCAATTGAGTACTGTTTCAACAAGTTTCATATGGGAACCTGCACGGACGAAATGCTGCAGCGCTACAGCGTGATCAACCGCGGTTACTGGGAGCGGCTGGAGACGGGAGAGCTTACGAGAGAACAGGTGATGCTTGGACGATTCCATGAATTTTTTGAATCGGAAGGACTGCCGACGGATCAGGTAAAGGTATTCAATGATGAATATCAGATCCGCCTCGGCGATAAGGCTTTCTTCTGCGATCACGGAGATGAACTGGTAAAACGGCTGAAAGCTACCGTAAAACAGTATGCAGTAACAAATGGAACCACTGTTGCACAGGAGCGTAAACTCCGCTTTTCCGGGCTTGATCAGCTTCTGGACGGCGTTTTTATCTCGGAACAGGTCGGTGTGGACAAGCCGCAGAAGGCTTTTTTGATGCGGTATGGAACGAAATCGGAAGTTATGCACCGGATGAGGTTGTGATCGTCGGCGACTCCCTCACAAGTGATATCCGCGGCGGAAAAAATGCAGGAATCCTGACCTGCTGGTACAACCCGGATCATCTTCCGAACAAAATTGAAGTTACACCGGACTGTACCATCGACAATCTTCAGGATATCCTTTCGTATCTGGATGAAAGCAGGTGATTTGCTAATGAGAACACGCGTATTACAGGAAAAAAATTACGCGGAGCGGATGCAGAATGGTGTGGAGCCGTACCTCGCCGCTCATGCAGAAGAATTTTACTGGGAAAGGGAGAGCGGTCATCCGATTCATGTTCTTCGTTACCGCGCATTCCGCCCGAGAGGTGTTGTTGTAATCTCACACGGTTTTACGGAAAATGCAGAGAAATATAAAGAGATCGTGTATTATTTTATCAAAGAGCATTTTCATGTTTATCTGCCGGAACACTGCGGCCACGGAAAGAGCTACCGTCTGGTGGATGATCCGTCGCTTGTTTATGTCGATTCCTACCATCGTTATGTAGAAGATCTGCTCTTTGTTGCACGAAAAGCAAAAGCAGAGGCATGCGGTCTTCCGCTCGTTCTCTATTCTCACTCGATGGGCGGCGGAATCGCAGCAGCAGCGGCCGCCAAAGCGCCGCATCTGTTCCGGAAAGTGGTCTTGAGTTCGCCGATGATCCGTCCGCTGACCGGAAAAGTGCCGTTCGCCGATGCAAAACGGATCGCAGCTTTTGCCTGTGCCACAGAACGAGGCACACAGTATGTGTAGGACAGAAACCATACCAGGGAATCGAAAGCTTTAAACAAAGTTCGTCCCTCTCCCGTCCGCGCTTTCTCTATTACCAGCAGAAGCGGGAAAAAGAGCCGCTGTATCACCTAAATGCCGCTTCTTACGGATGGCTCCATGCCGCCGCACATCTGTACCGCGATCTGATGCGGAGCGGATGGAAACGGATCGAGGCTCCTGTCCTTTTATTTCAGGCGGAGAACGATCATCTTGTGTCCAACCGTGCCCAGGAGCGGATGATCCGGAAAATGGCAGAACGCCGTCCCGGCATGGCAAAAATGTAAAAGTACCGGGCGCAAAGCATGAATTGTTTGGAACCAGAGGGCGCATGCTCCAGACGTACTGGAATATGGTATTTGCTTTTTTTGAAAAAGATCTGTAACAAAAGAGAAGGGATGACAAAATGACACAGACAGAAATCGAAGAATATATTACCCAGTTTCCTATCTATCAGTATGCATTTGTAAAACCGGAGGACATCGAATTCAATGACCGGGTCCGCCAGATCTGCAAAAAGGAGTGCTCCCGCTACGGAGCCTCCTGGTCCTGCCCGCCGGCGTCGGCACTGTTGAAGTCTGTAAGGAGCGTTGCATGAACTACGATCACGTTCTGTTCTTCTCCAGCATCGCAGAAGTGGACAACATCATGGATATGGATGAGACATTAAAAACAAAATCGGAGCACGAAAAAATCACACGCGAAATCGAGCAGCATTTAAAAGACAAAACCCTGCTCACCTTCGCCCTTTCCTCCGATTCCTGCCAGCTCTGTGATAAATGTACCTACCCGAGAGGCGGCTGCCGCCATCTTGAACTGATGCATCCATGCATCGAGAGCCACGGCATCGTTGTTGCAAACCTGATTGAAAAAAACATGATGGATTATTACCTCGGCGAGCATATGGTCATATGGTTCAGCATGATTTTCTATAAAGAATCGTAATCTGTGATGTAATTTTCCATTCTTTCAAACGTATTTATAATAGAGGATTTCGCTGTAAGAAATTCAGAAAATACACAGGAGGGGGAATGAAGCATCTGCGGAGTCTGTTTCCGTCAGCGCTACGGCAGAGCCGGCGAAAAAAGCGACGCCGACCGAAACACCAACACCGACAGCGACTGAGACACCAACTCCAACGGCTGCTCCAACCGAAACGCCGACCCCTGAGCCAACCATAGAAGCTGCGGCGGAAGAAACCGTTGAAACGCAGGCAGCGGAAGAAACGCAGCCGGCAGTGACTGCTGAAGAACCACAGGTAACGGAAGCTCAGATGACGAGAGAAAATGCAGAAGCCCAGGGGTATGAACCCTGCAAAAAATGTTTTTAAAAAAGAGAAATGAAACCCCGCAGCCTGATCGGGCAGGAAACCCCAGCGGCTGTGGGGTATTTTTGTGCTTTTTTCTGCATAAAATAGCGATAGAACAAAAAGCAGACCCGCAAAGCGGAGGAGGTTTTGGATGCGAAAAAAGAAAAAGCAGAAAAAATCACTCCATCCGCCGGGCGGGGAGCTGCTTTCGGCGATGCAGGTTCCGTCAGATCTTGCTTTTGGCGAGCCGGTTGTGACGTTTTACGGCGGGAGAGAAGTGCAGATTGAAAATTTCCGCAGGATTCTGGAATATAATGCGTGCCGCCTCTGTGTGCTTACACAATATGGCAGGCTGCTCCTTGTGGGAGAGGGAATCCGGATTGTTTCGTATTCCGGGGAGGAGATGCGGGTGGAAGGGAGAATCGATCAGGCGACGTTTCAATAAGTGTAATGATTCCAATCATTCCAATGCTGAAAAGGGGGTGTGCGTTTGCAGAGGGGAAAGGTTTTCTGGAAAGGCAGTGTGCGGATTCGTGTGACGGGCCGTGAACCGGAGCGTTTTTTCAATCTGTGCGGGCACCATAACATCACACTGTGGGACGTGACAGAACATCAGGGCTGCTTTGAGATGAGCCTTCTGCCGGAAGATTTTTTCCGCCTCCTGCCGATCCGCCGCAAGAGCGGTGTGCGCATCCGAATACAGAAAAAACAGGGACTGCCTTTCTTTTACCGGCGAAGTTTAAAAAGAAAGGCATTTTTTATTGGTATTTTTCTCTGCCTGGCGGGACTTTACACGCTGTCGCAGTTCATCTGGAATATTCATGTGGAAGGAAATTACGCGAACAGTACGCAGACGATCTTAAACAGCCTTGACGCGGCCGGGATTCATCATGGAAGCTGGAAAAAACGTGTGGACTGCAGCCAGACCGCATCGTATTTGCGGGAGCAGTTTCCGAATCTGACCTGGGTGTCCGCAAAAATAGAAGGGACGCAGCTTGTCCTTGCGGTAAAAGAAAACGTAGACGGCTATGTGATCGAAGAAAAAGCAGATGATCCGCAGAATCTTGTGGCGAAAAAAGAAGGGACGGTCGTGCGTATTATCACACGGAACGGCATTCCGCAGGTGCTCCCCGGTGATACATGTCAAGCGGGAGACATTCTTGTAAAGGGCGAGATTCCGCTTGTGAATGACAGTGGGGAAACGTATGATTATTCTTATGTTCACGCAGACGCGGATATTGACCTTGAGACGACGTGGTACTATTATGATACCTTTCCGCTTTCCCATACGGTACGGACATATCAGAAAGCAGAGAAAAAAACGCCGGTATTCCAGATTTCTGCTTACCGATTTTTCCTTGGAAATCTGCTGCCGGAGAATTTTGTGGAGAGTTTGCGGAGCATGACCGGAACGGCGGATCAGAAAACAGAGAAAAGGGAAAATGGAGCAGACGAGGAAGTGTCCCTTCAGCAGCTTTATCTGACAGAAAACTTTGCCCTTCCGTTTTATTTCGGCTACCGTCAGAAATTTCCTTTTGAAGTTCAGAAAGAAACCTACTCAGAACACGAGGCAAAAGAAAAAGCCTCGCAGAATTATCAGAAATTCCACAGAAATTTATCAGAAAAAGGACTTCAAATATCGGAGAATCATGTTACAATAGAACTTAACGATACGTCATGTATCACAAAAGGGACACTTCGCGTGATAGAACGGGCCGTAGAAGCACAGCCCTGCGAAATGCAGAAGATGTCGGATGGAAAGGAAACAATGGTAGATGAACAGCAATAACAACATGATAGAACTGCAGATGGAACTGCCCATCGAACATGAAAAGAAAGTATTCGGCCAGTTTGATGAACACATCAAAATCCTGGAGAGATCCCTGGCGGTTACGCTGATCTCCCGGGACGGCGTTTTAAAAATTGTGGGCCCGGCATCGAATGCAGCGCGCGCAAAGGAATGTCTGACACAGCTTCTGGAGCTCTCACGCCGCGGAAATGATATCAACACACAGAACGTCAATTATGCAATCTCACTTGTTATGGAGGACAGCGGAAGCAGCCTTGCTGAAATCGACAGTGACTGCATCTGCCACACGGTCGCAGGCCGTCCGGTCAAACCGAAAACACTCGGTCAGAAAGCGTACGTGGATGCGATCCGGGAAAAGATGATCGTCTTCGGCGTCGGCCCTGCCGGAACCGGAAAAACGTACCTTGCGATGGCGATGGCGATCACGGCATTCCGAAACGATGAGGTAGGCCGTATTATCCTGACGCGTCCGGCGATTGAGGCGGGTGAAAAACTCGGTTTCCTGCCTGGCGACCTGCAGAGTAAAATTGACCCGTATCTGCGGCCGCTCTACGACGCGCTGTATCAGATCATGGGAGCAGAGAGCTTCCAGAAAAACATGGAAAAAGGCCTGATTGAGGTTGCGCCGCTCGCGTACATGCGAGGCCGTACGCTCGACAATGCGTTTATTATCCTTGATGAGGCACAGAATACGACACCGGCGCAGATGAAGATGTTCCTGACCCGTATCGGTTTCGGTTCCAAAGTCATTGTAACCGGAGATGCCTCTCAGAAGGACCTTCCTTCCGGTACACGCTCCGGCTTGATGTGGCAATGCAGGTACTGAAAAAAGTAGACGGAATTTCCTTCTGCGAGCTGACGAGCAAGGACGTTGTCCGTCATCCGCTGGTGCAGAAGATTGTACAGGCTTACGATGAATATGAAAAGAAAGCAAAGCCGGAAAATCACAGCGGCAGAGCAAAAAGTACGACGAGAAAACGGAGGGAAAATAAATGACACTGACGTTTGAAAATGAACAGGATTTTGACCTTGGATTTGATCCGGAAGAGGTTGCAGCAGCGGTAATCAATGGTGTGCTGGATCAGGAAGCGTGCCCGTATGAGGCAGAAGTAGAACTGATTCTGACTGATCCGGAAAATATCCGCACCATGAACCGGGAACACAGAAACATTGACCGGGAGACAGACGTGCTTTCTTTCCCGATGGTAGATTATCCTTCTCCGGCTTCGTTCGATTTTCTGGAGACGGAAGAGGGAGATGACTGTTTTAACCCGGACAGCGGTGAGCTGATGCTGGGTGATATTGTGATTTCTGTTGCGCGCGCAAGAGCGCAGGCGGAGGAATACGGTCATTCTTTAAGACGCGAATTTGCTTTTCTTGTTGCACACAGTATGCTGCATCTTCTGGGTTATGATCATATGACACCGGAGGAAGCAGCCGTGATGGAGGCAAAGCAGGAAGAGGTGCTGCAGCGTCTCGGTATCACAAGAGACTGATTGAAAGAAGAAAAGGAGGGGTCTTTATCAAAAAGAGAGGGTTTTACACATTGGGGATTGCTCTGCTGGGAAGCATGATGCTGTTCGGATGCCGGAAAATTGGGGAAACGGCACCGGAAACTGCATCGGCAGGAACTTCTTATGTCTCAGAAGAGACAGCAGGGGAAAGCAAGACAGAAACGAAAGCTACGGAACCACCGGCCCCGACCGAAGATCCGGCACCGGAACCGCTGGTTCCGGAAGCGATTGAGCCGACACCCGCGGAGGATGCGCTGCCGGAAGGTATGGTGAAAAGTTATCTGACAGGAGAACCTGTCGCCGAAGTACAGGGAAGAAGGCGCCCGGTGGCGGTTATGCTGAGCAATATCATCAGCGCCTGCCCGCAGAGCGGTATCAGCCGTGCGGGAGTGATCTATGAAGCGCCGGTCGAAGGCGGCATTACGCGCCTGATGGGGCTGTTTGAAAACTATGATGATCTCGAAAAGATCGGATCGGTGCGGAGTTGCCGCGAATATTATGTGTATCTGGCAGCGGGATTTGACGCTCTGTATTACCACTATGGACAGGCGGCGTATGCGATTCCGCTGCTCGAATCGGATCACATAGACAATGTGAATGGCATGGAGTATTCGGAACAGGTGTATTACCGGACGTCGGATCGTCCGTCGCCGCACAATGCGTATTTGGATGCGGCCGGGATTGCAGCGGGAATCGATCTCTGCGGCTACCGGACATCTTACAAAGACGGTTATGACGGATTTTTCCAGTTTGCATCCGAGACAGAACCGGAAACGCTGGAACAGGGACGAAATGCCGCCTATGTGGCACCGGGCGGATATTTCCACAATAATCCATGGTTTTCGTACGATGAGGCGAGCGGCACGTATTTGCGTTATCAGTTCGGGGAACCGCAGATCGATGAGATGACACAGGAACAGCTTGCGGTGAAGAACATTATCGTGCAGTACTGTTCCTGGAAAAAGTATGATGACAATGCGGAATATCTCGATATTGATGTGGTAAACGGCGGAATGGGAACGTATATCACAAGCGGAAAGGCCATCGACGTGACATGGAGCAAGGATGATCCGTGGGGTGTCACAAAGTACCGGGACAGCAATGGAGAGGAGATTAAACTGAATCTTGGAAAAACATGGGTTCTGATTGTTTTAGATAATTATGCAGATGAGACTGAAATCCGGTGATAAAGCTGGATTTCAGGATTTTTCTCAGATCGGCTGGACAGATCCTGTGTTTTGCGGTAAGATAAAAAGAAAATCCGGTCATTTAACCGAATCAAGCAAGTCCCTCGCTTCTAAAGCGGTGGGATGAATTGTTAAAAGAAACATAACGGTAGTGGCAGGCGGAGAGAAATCGGTATCCTCCACTGACATGAGGCGAGTCACAGTCGAACTATTTTCGACATGTCAGACTCTGTGAAAATACCGACTGTGAGTTGAAACAAAGGAGAAAAATACAGAAAATGGAAATTAATATACAGAGAATCAACGAACTTGCCCGCAAGGCGAAAGCAGAGGGGCTGACACCGGCGGAGAAAGAAGAGCAGCAGAAGCTGCGGAGAGAATATATTGCAGCCGTGAAAATGAACCTCCGTACCCAGCTCGACAATATTGATGTGCAGGAGAAAGACGGAACAATCGTAAATCTGGGGGAGCGCTATGGAAGCAAAAGGAAACATTAGAAAAGAAGTTTTTGCCCGAAGAAGAGCAGCCACACAGGAAGAAATTCAGGAAAAGAGCCGTATGATTTATGAAAAAATCACGGCTCTGCCGGAGTTTCTGGATGCGGACTGCTTTTTTGCGTATATGGACTTCAAAAAAGAAGTCATGACACGGGATCTGATCGAGAAGGCCCTGCAAATGGGAAAGACGGTCGCTGTGCCGCGCGTGGAAGGCGATGATATGGTTTATTATGAGATCAAAGATTTCTCCACGCTGAAATCCGGCTATTTTGGCATTATGGAGCCGGACGGCGGAAAGGTCTGCACGCGGGAAGAGGGCTTTCTGCTGGTACCGGTGTGGCCTTTGATCCGGCGCGCCACAGAGTAGGATATGGAAAAGGATTTTATGACCGCTTTCTTGCCGCACATCCAGGGTTTACAACGGTTGCAGCGGCGTTTGAGTTTCAGCTGTTTGATGCGGTGCCGTTTGAAGAGACGGATGTTCTGCCGCAGATGCTGGTGACAGAGCAGAAGATTTACCGTTAAGCCAATTACGATAAGACAACACGAGGAGGAGACGAGTATGATGAAGCTGGAAGAAATCGGAACGAGAGCCCGCCAGGCGGAGCCTGTGCTTCGAATCATGGAGACGGAGAAGAAAAACCGTGTGCTGAAAAAAGCAGCGGAAAACCTTGTGGCAGACGCCGAAACGATTATCGCGGCCAATGCGCTGGATATGGAGCATGGAAAAGAAAAAGGCATGTCTCAGGGACTTCTGGACCGGCTCTTTCTGGACAAAAGCCGGATTGAAGCAATGGCAGAAGGCATGTGTCAGGTATCCGAACTGGACGACCCAATCGGGGAAGTGCTGGGAATGAAAAAAACGCCCGAACGGTCTTCTGATCGGACAGAAACGTGTTCCGCTCGGTGTTGTCGGCATCATCTACGAGGCACGCCCAAATGTGACGGCGGATGCATTTGCACTCTGCTTCAAAACGGGAAATGTCGTGATTTTAAAAGGCGGAAGCGATGCAATCCACTCGAATACGGCGATTGTTGCCTCTCTTCGGAAAACACTGAAAGAGGAGCAGGTGCCGGAAGACGCCCTGCTTCTGATCGAAGATACCTCCCGCGAGACGACGGCGCAGTTTATGAAGATGAACCGCTATGTCGATGTCCTGATCCCACGCGGCGGCGCCGGACTGATCCGCGCTGTCGTGGAAAACAGCACGATTCCTGTCATTGAGACGGGAACCGGAAACTGTCATATCTACGTGGATGAGACAGCCGATCTTTCCATGGCAGTGGATATTATTCTGAACGCAAAAACACAGCGCGTTGGCGTATGTAATGCATGTGAATCGATTGTGGTACACGAAAATGTACGTGAAAAACTGCTCCCGGTTCTGGAGGAACGATTAAAAGAAAAACATGTGGAAATGCGCGCAGACGAAAAGGCAAGAGAATACATGCCGGAAGCAGAAGAAGCGACAGAAGAGGACTGGGGAAAAGAGTATCTCGACTACATCGTGTCCATCAAAACCGTCTCTTCCATCGACGAAGCGATTGCACACATCAACCACTACAACACAAAACACTCCGAAGCAATCATCACCAACAACTACACCCACGCCCAGAAATTCCTGGACGAAATCGATGCAGCTGTAGTCTACGTCAACGCCTCCACCCGCTTCACCGACGGCTTCGAATTCGGCTACGGCGCCGAAATCGGAATCAGCACCCAAAAACTCCACGCCAGAGGCCGATGGGACTGCTGGCGCTGACATCGATTAAAAATATCGTATACGGAACGGGACAGATCCGAAAATAAAAGAAGAAAGATCTTGTTGTCAAAGGGCAACCCAGTTGATCCAGTGACCGATTGCTGACGACCACCCGTCACCCGATCACTGACCAACTCCCAACTGTCCCTTTTCTGGATCAACAGCCCAGACAACAGCCGCATTGTTCACCTTCTTCGGACTTGGAAGAATCGAAGGTCTTGGAATCGGAACGGTAGCAGCTGCTTTTACGATGGGAAAAGGCATTGTGCTGATGGGAAAACTGCTGGATAAAAAGTTTGCGTTTGTCTCCGTTTTATCACCGGAAAGACCGTAAAATGCAGGGCTGATATTTGATCGTAAAAAATTAGAAAAAATGTAAAATCCTCTTGAAATCAAGGGGATTTTACTATATAATGAGCAGGACAAAAACAACTGCAGAGTAAGTTCATATGCGTAAAGTGCTCCCAGGATAGAGAGTAGCCAGGGAGACGAAAAGAGAAAATCTTGCGGTATATGAATTGCATCTCGCTGCAACAGAAGATAGAGACAAGAGATTATCTCCTATTGTAGTCAGATATCTGTAAAGGAGGTAATTTTTTTATGCAGAAAATGCAAATGAAACAGCAAAAGAAACAAAAAACATGTTTCTGCAGTCAGCAAAAGAGCTGAAAGCAGTCACAACCCTCGCAGCCTGTGCCATGTTCGCAGCGCTGGCGATGATTCTGAACCAGGTAGCATCGATTGATATCGGACCTTATGTCCGCATCGGATTTTCTGGAATCCCGAACCGCCTTGTCGATTACCTGTTCGGACCAGTGACAGGATGTCTTTTCTCCGGCATTCTTGATGTCGTAAAATACTTCCTGAAACCGAGCGGCCCGTTCTTCTTCGGATTCACCTTTAATGCGATGCTGGCATCTTTTATGTATGGAGCTTCTACTATCGCAAAAACTGACCATCAAACGTGTGCTTGCAGCCAAGTTCATCGTTATGCTGACTGTCAACGTACTGCTGAACACCCTGTGGATCAGCATGCTGTATGGAAAAGGAATCATGGTGCTTCTTCCGGCACGTGCCTTAAAGAACCTGATTATGTGGCCGATCGATTCCATCATTTTCTATAGCCTGACGAAGTTGATCGAGCAGACCGGCGTCTTCCGCATGTTCCATGCAAGAACCGCTGCACAGGCACAGAGATAAAGAAAAATTCAGACACCATCAAAACGATACATTTACCAATCTGCAGAAAAGGTACTGTCCGCCAGAACAAAAAGGAAGCGGATGGGTTTTGTCGGAAAAGAAAAGCGAAAAAGAACTGCGGCAGGAACTTCCCCAAAAGGAAGCCTGCCGCAGTTCTTTTTGTATGAAAATCCCATCAGGCGGACAGCGATTTTACTGATATCCGTGATCTGACCAGTCCTGGTTTTTGATCCGCTCGTAATCCTCCTCTGTAATCGGAAGAATCGTTCCATGCTTGTAGCCGTATGGGAACGAGAAGGAAGCATCAGAACGAACAAATTTTCCGGAAGCAAGGCTGTCTGCAACAAACGGCACATATCCCTGGCCGGCACCCGGAACGCCGTCGTTGACAGCTTCCCAGTGGAAACCATCGCGGCTTATGCCGAAATAAACCTGTTCGCCGTCCGGTGTTGTTTTTTCCCGAAAATGAACAAATAAATATGCCTGTGCCATAAAATAAAACTCCTTTATGCATATGTTTGGATGAAAAATTCAGATGTTCTGTTTTTCAGGCCATACCTTATACGGTTCCATTATTTTGTAAGACGGATCACATTCCAGCTGTGTTTTCCAAGAACGGTGTGCATTTTTCCATTCTCCAGTTTGGTAGCATCGGAATGGGTCGGAGCAACGTGGTTCGGATCTGCTTCGGTGTTGACCGCTTTCATATCGTCGTTTGTCAGCACGATGTGCTCAGCCAGACGACATCCTTCGAACTGACGCAGATCGCAGGAAACCTCCATATCCTCATCCAGGCTCTTGTTGACTGCAAAAATGGTCAGTGCATCGTTTTCCTCATCCCAGATGCAGACAGAATCGAGATACGGAGCTTCGCCGTACGTTTTGCTCTCGTAAACCGGTGTCAGAACCTGTGTATTTAAGACGGTTCCGCGGCCGTATACGCTTGCATGCATGTATGGATAGAAGATCGTCTGACGCCATGCACCGGTATCGGATGTCATGATCGGAGCGATAACGTTGACAAGCTGTGCGAGGCAGGCAATCTTGACACGGTCTGCGTGGCGCAGGAGTGTGATCAGCATGCTTCCGACGAGAAGTGCATCCTCAAAGTTGTAAACATCCTCAAGCTGATGCGGTGCGCGTACCCATTTCTCCAGCTTCTGATCCTGCTCATTGCTGTGATACCATACGTTCCACTCATCGAAGGAAAGGTTAATCTGCTTTTTGCCGTGTTTTTTCGCTTTGACTGCATCACAGATCGCAACTACACCGGAGATGAAATCATCCATGCCCTTGGAGCTTGCCAGGAAATCGACAGTATCATTTGCATAATTTCCGTAGTACTGGTGTAAAGAAAGGTAATCCACCTCATCATAGCATTCGTCCAGAACCGTATATTCCCAGGAACCGAAGGTTGGCATCGTAAGATTGGAGCTTCCGCAGGCAACAGTTTCAATCGTCGGATCCATGAATTTCATCAGACGGGAAGTCTCTGCTGCAATACGTCCGTACTCAGAAGCGGTCTTATGTCCCATCTGCCACGGTCCGTCCATCTCGTTGCCGAGGCACCAGAGTTTGATGTTGTGTGGATCTTTGTAACCGTGGGATTTTCTCAGATCACTGTAGTAGGTGCCGCCCTTGAAGTTGCAGTACTCCAGCACATTTTTGGCATCCTCCGGTCCGCGGGTTCCGAGGTTAACGGCCATCATAATATCACTGCCGGCTTTTTTCGACCAGTCCGCAAACTCATTCAGACCGAATTCGTTTGTCTCAATCACGCCCCAGGCAAGATCCGGTTTTGCAGGCCGTTTGTCTTTCGGACCTACGCTGTCTTCCCAGTGATAGCCCGAGACAAAGTTTCCGCCCGGGTAACGGACGATCGGTACCTGAAGCTCTTTGACAAGATCCAGGGTATCTTTTCGGAAGCCCTGCTCGTCGGAGAGAGCACTTCCTTCCTGATAGATGCCTTCGTAAACGGCGCGTCCCAGGTGCTCGATAAAGGAACCGAAGATTCGTTTGTCAACTTTTCCGGTGAGAAAATATTTGTCAATGATAATCTCTGCTTTTTTCATACTTAAAAATCCTCCTGTTAAAAGAAATGTTCGTTTTCAGACACGATCCAGAAAAACAAAGGATCACCGGCGTGTCTTATTGATTTTATTCCACCGTTTTCGCTTTCGCTTTGGATAGTTTCAATTTTAACAGAAGATAGAAAAAAACCAGAGATTTTTGTCCGGCAAATTTGACTTTTTTTCCGGTTTTGCGGTAAAATAGGGAGAAGAAAAGAAAAGGGGAAACGAGAAGAATGGAATTTTCAGTTCATATTTGTGAATATAATAGATCCAACGCCGATTATGAGACGATATATCGGCCGGAGGCAGCGGGGACTATCTGTTTCTGTTGTTTAAAACGCCGATGAAGGTGTATGACAGAACTGCGTTTTTCATTGCACAGGAAAATGCCTGCCTTTTTTACACGCCGGATCACGAGCAGCATTATCAGGCTGTTCAGAAGTTTCGCAACAGCTATGTCCATTTCTGGTGCGGTAAGAATCTGGGTGAAACGTATGGAATTCCGCAGAATGCTGTTTTTATCCACAGAATACGGAAGCAATTGATGAGCTGATTCGCCTTTTGCAGAGGGAATATATTGTGAAAGATCCATACGCAGTGGAATATGAGGAAGCACTGGTTCGTCAGATGATGATTACGGCATCGCGCGGTATGCGGCTGTACCAGAAAGCGGCAGAGGAGCCGGCCGGACTGTATCAGGAATTCCAGGAGCTGCGCCTTAAGATGTTGAGCCATTATGAGAAAGGCTGGACGACAGAAAAGCTTTGCCAGATGGCCAATATGGAAAAAAGCCAGTTTTATTCTTATTATAAACAGTTTTTCAGCAGCACCCCGCACAGCGATCTGATTGAAGTACGGCTCGACAAGGCGAAAAATCTTTTGACAAATCAGGCACTTTCCATCGGACAGACCGCGGAAATCTGCGGTTTTTCCAATCTGTCTCATTTCAGCCGCTATTTCAAACGCCACTGCGGATGTTCTCCGCGGGAATGGCAGCAGCAAGGCGGAAAAAGCATAAAATATAAAGTGAAGTTGCAGGAAGATGAGAAATGCTATAGCTTTTCCCAATAGCTTATGATAAAATATTCAGAAGATGTTGGAGTCAAAAGGTACTTTGGCCATGATATCTTCAGAAAAAGTAAGAAAAAGGGAGAGCAGTATGAAAAAGAGAGAGTCATTTAACAGTCGGTGGGGATTTATCCTGGCCTGCATCGGCTCTGCAGTTGGAATGGGCAACATCTGGATGTTCCTACCCGGGTTTCCTTGTACGGAGGAGGTTCCTTTCTGATTCCGTATTTCCTGTTCGTTGCACTGATCGGCTTTACCGGTGTGAGCGGGGAGATGAGTTTTGGCCGTGCCACAAGATCCGGTCCGGTTGATGCGTTCGGTTTTGCATGTGAAACGAAAGGAAAACGAAAAGCCGGAGAGGCGCTTGGTCTGATTCCGGTGCTGGGTTCCCTGGCAATGGCGATCGGTTATACGGTTGTCATGGGGTGGATTTTCAGGTACATGATCGGAACCTTTACCGGAAAGACACTGTCAGCTGTGAGCGTAGAGGATTTTGCCGGAGCGTTTGAATCCATGGCATCTGCGTTTGGAAACAATTTCTGGCAGATCGTAGCTCTTGTGGTTGCGATGGTCATTCTGGCATTTGGTGTTGGTAAGGGAATTGAGAAGGTCAATAAGGTGCTGATGCCTGTTTTCTTTCTCCTGTTTGTTGCACTTGGTATCTATGTTGCCTTTCAGCCCGGTGCAGCGGATGGATACCGTTATATTTTCCGTGTGGAACCAAAAGCACTTGCAGATCCGAAGACCTGGATTTTTGCACTTGGTCAGGCATTCTTTTCCCTGTCTGTAGCCGGAAACGGAACACTGATCTATGGTTCCTATTTGTCAGATGGAGAAAATATTCCGGCCGCCGCCGGAAGAGTAGCATTTTTTGATACGCTCGCTGCTATGCTTGCTGCGCTGGTTATTATCCCGGCGATGGCAACTACGGGAGCACAGTTAAATACAGGAGGACCTGGACTTCTGTTCATTTTCCTTCCGAATTTGATAAAGTCTATGCCGGGTGGCGCGCTGATCGCAATCGTTTTCTTTGTCGCTGTCTTTTTTGCCGGCCTTACCTCTCTGATTAACCTGTACGAAGCACCGATTGCAACGGTACAGGAAAAATTTCATCTCGGAAGAGTAGCAGCCTGCGGTGTGATCGGGGTTATCGGTGTGGTCGTATCTCTTCTGATCCAGGGCATTGTATCCCAGTGGATGGATGTTCTGTCGATCTACATCTGCCCGCTCGGCGCCGGCCTTGCCGGAGTCATGTTCTTCTGGATCTGCGGAAAGAAGTATGTGCAGTCCCAGGTAGACAAGGAAGAAGCAGCAAATTCACGGATCTGTATTATCCGATCTGCAAATATATCTACGTGCCGATCTGTGTGCTGGTTCTGATTCTCGGAATCGTGCTGGGCGGAATCGGCTGAAACGATGTTGATAGAAAACGCGCCTGTCGTGCGGAAAAAAAATCCGGCGGCAGGTGCGTTTTTTGATAAAATTTTTCAAATATATAAATCCGATTGAAATACTCGGAAAAAAGATCTACAATCGGAGGCGAAAACAGAGATTTTAACCTCGAAGCAAAATAAGGAGGATATCAATATGGGAAAAATCTTTTAACAGTGAAAGATTTAACGGTAAATGTAGAAGAAAAAGAGATCCTGCACGGCGTCAATCTTACGATTGGAAAAGGGGAGACGCATGTGCTGCTTGGACCGAATGGTACCGGAAAGTCGACGCTTGGCAATACGCTGCTCGGCAATCCGAAATATAACGTGACACGCGGCGAAATCTGGTTCCAGGGAAAGAACATCACAGAAGAGCCGGTCAATGAACGCGCCAAAATGGGACTGTTTCTCTCGTTTCAGAATCCGCTTGAGGTGCCTGGCGTAACCTTAAGCTCTTTTATCCGCAGCGCCGTCGAGTTAAAGACCGGCAAACGGATGCGTCTGTTTGAGTTCCGGAAAGAACTGGAAAAAGCAATGGAAGTTCTGCAGATGGATCCGTCGTATGCAGACCGTGATCTGAATGTCGGATTTTCCGGCGGTGAGAAAAAGAAAGCCGAGATCTTGCAGCTTCTGATGCTCGAGCCGTCCCTTACCATTCTCGATGAGACCGACTCCGGCCTGGATGTCGATGCGGTCCGCACCGTTTCTGCCGGAATTGAGGCATACCGCAGAAAATGCGGAGGAAGTCTTCTGA
>ENA-OUNI01000078-OUNI01000078.1-human-gut-metagenome-genome-assembly--contig:-NODE-78-length-37297-cov-8.677213_pt1 | contig 37297 bp, 50 predicted proteins | sample MGYA00242499_ERZ504580 | MGnify/ENA primary metagenome ERZ504580 (study PRJEB26092, sample SAMD00036315) | human gut metagenome | host: Homo sapiens | study: EMG produced TPA metagenomics assembly of... | reverse complement strand
GCAAGTGGATATTCTAGTCTTTTTTTTTGCGAAAAAATCAAGAGTTTTTTTGGCTAAGAAGTGAGATTTCAATGATAATCTACGATTTTGTTATAATTTATCGCTAAAAGTCAAAGAGTTTTTGTTAAACTGATCGAAGCACAGGGAGACTCAGGAAAGAATTTTTTACCGCGTTGTAATCACTTTGTAATTTCTTTCATTGTTTGTTCACTTAAATCAAGACGGGAATGCATGTTTCTTAAAGAGAAATAAAGAAATGCAAAAGTGAGGATGATGCGGCTCCGGAAACGGAAAAGAACCATTTGTCACCTGACAGTTGACCTGCGGAGAAAGAAAAGATGGTAAACTTTGTGCAGCGAACCTGAACAAAAATATCAAAAAAATGACAAGTGCTATTTGAAAGTGATTTTTATTGGACATAAAAAGTGGATAATACAGACACAGCAGGGGATGAACGGGCTCCCTGAAAATAAAACATGTGTTTTGGAGGAAATAAAGATGAAGTACTATGTTACATTGACCGGACTCAACTACCGCTTCGGCACTCAGCCGTTTACAGTAGGCCAGAAGGTAAAACTGGTCAAAGAGCCGGAGAATGACTTGACCACGAAGCCATCCGCGCAGAACTGCCGGGTCTGGGCAAGGTGGGTTATGTGGCCAACAGCACTCACACCGTGCTGGGCGACTGTTACAGCGGAGGCCGCATCTATGATAAGATCGGCGCTGCTGCCACCGCAAAGGTGAAGTATGTGCTTGCCAATGCGGTGGTATGCAGCGTAAAGGCGGCGGATATGGGGCAGACTGGCCTGCCGCCGGTCGATCCGGCTACGGGTCTGCCCTTTGGCAGCGAAGATAAAGATATTTCGTTCTGAAAGGAGAAAATCCAGAATGGGAAAACTGACTATCGAAGGAAGAGCGTCGAAGAAGTATGATTATGACCAGATGAGCGTCTCTGTGACATTTCACAGCCGGATGAGCACTACGTCACAGGCCCTGAAAAATGTGATGCGGCAATCAGAATTGTTTTTGGAAAAGCTGGATGCTGCAGGAATCGCGCCGGAAAATGTGCAAATCGGAAAGGACTCGACGGAGGAAGAAAGCTATCATGAGCCTTACACGGTGCGGGCAAACCGTGAGCTGAAAATCAGCACTGCGTTCAGCATGGATTTCGCAAATTATATCCGATATCTTATAGAGGAAAATGAGCTGGATGCGGAAATTGAGACGAACTATGCTTTTTCCAATCAGGAAGCAATCCGTGCAGACTGATTCGGCTTGCGCTGGAGGATTCCAAGGCGAAAGCAGGTGATATCGCGCAGACTATGGGGCAGAAGCTGGTCGGAATCGAATCGGTCGTGGTTGGAAATGACCCTGTGAGACCGCTGGTCTATTCAGCCAGCCAAGGAGAAAATGAATGTGGCGATGGCTATTATGAGCAGCTGATGTCGGTGCTGTCCAGAAGGGTGAAGGCTCCGACAACGGACCGGAGTGAATCCGTTAAGGTCGTCTGGCTTACAGAGTGACAAGCTCCGCGTTCTCTGCACATTTTCTCTCTTCCCGTCATACACCGGGCAAAGGGGGAATGTATCGTGAACCAGATCGTTTTCACTGCGTGGGTACTGCTGTTTCCGGCGGCGTGCACTACACTGGGGGCAGCAGGCGTGTTTTTGCTGCGGCGGCGGTCGCGGCCCTGCACGCAGCGCATCCTGTGCGGCATGGCAGCGGGCATCATGCTGGCGGCCAGTGTGTGGAGCCTGCTGCTGCCTGCTATCCAGCGCGGACAGACTTTGCCGCTTCCGGCATGGATCCCATCGGCAGTGGGGCTTGTGCTTGGCGCAGTGGGCCTTTTGCAGGTGGAACAGTTTGCCGGGCAGCTGCTGGCAGGCGGGGCCGGGCACGGCGGACGTATGGTGCTGGCTGTAACATTGCACAACCTGCCCGAGGGTATGGTGGCGGGCCTTGCCGCTGCACTGGCATTGACCGGGGAGCCGGATGCCATCAGCGGTGCACTGGCGCTGAGCCTTGGCATCGGCCTGCAGAATATCCCGGAAGGTGCAGCAGTCAGCCTGCCGCTGGCCCATAACGGCCGCACCCGCAGTCAGGCGTTTTTTGCGGGAGCGGCTTCCGGCTGGTAGAGCCGTTGGGGGCATTGCTTGCCTTTGCTCTGGCCGAATGGGTCAGTACTGCGCTTCCGTGGCTGCTCAGCGCAGCGGCGGGCTGTATGGTGTGCGTGACCGCACAGGAGATGATCCCGCAGGCCGTGGAGGGCGACGAGCCTGTCGGTGTTGTAAGCATCGTGCTGGGATTTGCGCTGATGATGGCGCTGGATGTGGCATTGTAAGAAAAAAGGGCTGCTGCAAAATCAATGCCGTTAAAATAACAGGATAAAAGCAAAGCGCAGTACAAAACGCGAAAGCGCAGAGAATGTACTGCGCTTTTTGGATTTTAGAGGACATCACATTTTCTGACTTTGGGCTATCCTATTTGATCGTTTCATGCGTGGGCCGTGAAATGATACCTCCCACCCCTTGCAATCTGCCTGCGTTTATGGTACAATATTCTGGCATTCAGAAGGATGTGTCGGACAGCGCCTGCTGCGTGGTTCGGCATACGGATGCGGGTCCTGTACGATGGATTCGCTGTGAACCAGGTCAGGTGGGGAACCAAGCAGCCTTAAGCAGTGTGTTCGTGCGTTTCAGTAAGCCTGCATCCGTATGCCGAGTTACGCAAGGCGGGGACAAAACCCCGTCAGCGCTGTCCTTTTTATTTTGCAGGAAAGGGGAGAGAACCATGTACCGTGCCTTGTACCGCAAATGGAGACCGCAGCGTTTTGAGGATGTGGTAGGCCAGCGGGCCATTGTTACTGCGCTGAAAAACCAGATCACGGCAAACCGTGTGGGCCATGCCTACCTGTTTACCGGCGTGCGCGGCACCGGCAAAACCACCTGCGCCAAGATCTTTGCAAAGGCAGTCAACTGCCTGCATCCGGTCAATGGAGACCCCTGCGGCGAGTGTGAGATCTGCAAGGGCATCGATAACGGCAGCATTCTGGACGTGGTGGAGATGGATGCGGCTTCCAACAACGGTGTGGACGATATCCGCGACCTGCGCGACGAAACAGCTTACACTCCCAGCGCCTGTAAATATAAGGTATACATCATCGATGAGGTGCACATGCTGTCCACAGCAGCATTCAATGCGCTGCTCAAAACGCTGGAAGAACCGCCTGCCCACGTCATCTTTATTCTGGCAACCACTGAGATCCAGAAGGTGCCGCCACCATTCTTTCCCGCTGCCAGCGGTACGATTTTACCCGCATCGGGCCGGAGGATATCGCCCGCCGGGTGGAATATATTGCAGGTGAGGAAAAGCTGGAGCTTTCGCCGGACGGTGCGGAACTGATCGCCCGTCTGGCCGACGGTGCACTGCGCGATGCGTTGTCCATTCTGGATACCTGCGCAGGCGTTACGGCGAAAATCGATGCCGATGTGGTGCGCCGCATGGCAGGTGTGACCGACCGCAGTTATCTGTTCCGCATTTCGGACGCACTGGAAGCGCAGGACGGTGCCACAGCACTGGCCCAGCTGGCACAGCTTCGCCAGCAGTCTGTGGATGTCAAGCGTCTGACAGAGGAATTGATCGCGCATTATCGTGCTTTGATGCTGGCAGCATTGCCGGGCGGGCAGAGCCTTCTGTCCGGCGTTTCGCCGGAGGAGGAGGCTTTGTATCTGGAAAAAGGCCCGCAGCTTGGCCAGCGGGAGGCCATTCGTGCCATCCGTGCGCTGGGCAGTGCGCTGGAACATATGACCCGCGGCAGCGACCAGCGGATCGAGCTGGAACTTGCACTATTTGGCTTATCCGAACCGCCCCAGCAGCCGCAGGCAGTTCCTGTGCAGGCCGCGCCTGTCCGTGCTGCAGCTCAACCCGCAGCGCCGCAGCCGTTTGCCTCGGCAACTGCTGTGCAGCCCTTTGCAAGCGCTCCGACTACCCAGCCGCCAATACCGTCCGTTCCTGTGGTGCAGCCTGCAGCGGAACCGAAACCTGTAAAGGCAGAACCTTCCGTGCCGTCGGAAATATCTGTAGAGCAGACTTCACCCGTCCAGACCGAAGAGCTGCCGCCGCTGCCGGAGGAACCGCCCGTGCAGCAGGCCGGAATGCTGCCTTGGGACGAGCCTGCCGCGCAGGCCGCACAGCCAGCTGCACCCATGCCGGCAGAGTTGGAACCTGTTCCGCAGCCAGAACCGCCCAAACCTGCACCCACGCCCGCTGCAAAGCCTGTGCCGGAAAAGCCGCAGGATGCCGGGCAGGAAGGGACTGCGCTGTATCCGTACTGGCCGCAGGTGGTACAGCAGCTGCAGGAAAAAGATCCCATGCTCTACACCTATCTGCGCAAGTCCAAGGCTTACTTTGATGGCACCCGCGTGCTGATCGACGGCGGCAAGACCTTCCGCGATTTTATCCGCGCCAACAAGGACAGCCAGCGCCTGATCAAAAAGCTGATCAAGGATGTGTCCGGTACGGCGGTGCCCATTGGTCCCTATGAACCAAAGAGCGCTGGCAAAACGGTCTCCAACGCAGAGCAGTCGCTTCGTGCACTGGAAAAGCTGGGGTTGGATGTGTCCATTGAGGATTCCGCAAGGAAAACGAGATCATAAAAATACATTGCATCAATAAGGAGAAACGATTATGAAAGCAAGAATGCCCGCAGGCTTTGGCCGCCCCGATATGAACGCCCTCATGCGTCAGGCACAGAAGATGCAGGAAGATATGAAAGCCAAACAGGCCGAGCTGGAAGCTGCCGAGTACACCGCAGCGCTGCCGGTGAGATGGTCACTGTTAAGATGAACGGCAAGCACGAAGTGCTGTCCATCACCATCAAGCCCGAGGCTGTGGACCCGGATGATGTTGAAATGCTGGAAGATATGGTGGCTGCTGCCATCAACGCAACCGTCAAGCAGGTGGACGAAACTGCCGAAGCTGAAATGGGCAAGCTGACCGGCGGCATGAACATCCCCGGTCTCTGATCCGGCAGGAGGGAAGAACATGGGCTATACTGCTGCCCCGCTGGAAAAGCTGATCGAAGAATTCAGCAAGTTTCCGGGGATCGGGCGCAAGGGCGCTACCCGCATGGCGTATCAGGTGCTGAGCATGTCAGACGAAGATGCCGCCGCACTGGCGGGAGCCATTCAGGGTGCCCACACCAAGCTCCATCGCTGCCGTATCTGCCAGAATTATACAGAAGCGGATATCTGCCCCATCTGTGCCAGTGCAAAACGCGATCCTTCTGTGATCTGCGTGGTGGAAACGCCCCGCGATGTGCAGGCGTTTGAACGCACAAGGGAGTATCACGGCTTGTACCATGTGCTGCACGGCCTGCTCAGCCCGATGGACGGCATTACTGCCGAACAGCTGTGCGTCAAGGAACTTCTGGCCCGCCTGGGCGACGGCAAGGTGAAAGAGGTCATCATGGCCATGAACCCCACGGTGGAGGGTGAAGCCACCGCCATGTATCTGGCAAAGCTTATCAAGCCTCTGGGCATCAAGACCACACGTCTGGCCTACGGTCTGCCGGTGGGCGCAAGCTGGAATACACTGACGAGACCACTTTGTACCGTGCACTTTCTGGCCGTGGTGAGCTGTGAATTGGGAAAAATTTACAGTTTCTTCAAAAACAGCCCTTGCAAAACCATAAAAAAATGGTATACTGATACAACAAACCACAATGGAGAAAGGAGCGCGCGGAATGGCACCCACTAAGGAGCGTCCGGCAACAAAAACCATTGCCACAAACCGTGAAGCGCGCCATGAATACTTCGTTCTGGAAGCGCTGGAAACCGGCGTTGAACTGAAAGGTACGGAGGTCAAGAGCCTGCGTGCCGGAGGGGTCAACCTGAAAGACAGCTGGGTCGATATTGAGGATGGTGAACTGCTGGTAAAGGGAATGCATATCAGTCCCTACGACCACGGAAACATGTTCAATCAGGATCCGATGCGCGTCCGGCGCCTGCTGGCACACAAAAGTGAGATCCGGCGGCTGCATCAGCAGTGCAAGCTGCAGGGATATACCCTTGTGCCGCTTTCGCTCTATTTCAAACATGGCCGCGTGAAAATGGAAGTGGGCCTTTGCAAAGCAAAAAGCTCTACGATAAGCGTGCCGATGCCGCCCAGCGCGATGCAAAGCGTTCCATTGACCGTGCCATGAAGTCCAACGGCAAATACTATTGATCTTTTCAGACCGCTTCCTGAAGCGGAACTTTTTCAAAGCTTTCTGCACACCGCAAGGTGTGCTTTATAAGGGGGCGTAAAGGTTTCGACGGGGAGAGCGAGGTCTGGGCAGCGGGTAGCAGTGGGGGAACTGCTCTATAACTCCTCCAAAAAATTAACTGACAATAACAATTCTCAGTTGCTCGCAGCCTGAGTGCTGCGCGTTCCGCCCACTCTTGTGTCGTGTGGGGCCGGGGCGTCCTTTAGACACAGCACCTGAACGGACTTAAGCTTTGCGGACCGGCAGGAACTCATGAAGCTACCAATGCGCTAGCCTGACGATCGGCGTGGCGCGGCGGGAATGTTGTAGATCGCCTGCACCCGGAGATACCTACACTGAACTCTTTTCGGACATGGGTTCGACTCCCATCGCCTCCACCAACAAAAAGCACCTGGATTCGTTGAAATCTAGGCGCTTTTCTTTTTGCTGAAACTGGTTTATAAAGCACTCTATATCACAGAACGATTCGCTATTAGGGCGGCTTTTGTCACAATTTGTACGTATTTCCAGCAAAACAGAATGATTGTATAAAATTTATACACCCGCTAAAGTTTGTTTGTTGTCTGCTGCGGCGGCGCGGGGTATACTGTTGCCATAAGGACGGCGCAAGGATGCCGAAAAAAGCAATAAAAAGCAGGGAGGCTTTTCTATGTACTATTCCAGTGGCAACTATGAAGCATTTGCAACTCCTAAAAAGCCGGAGGGTGTCGATCATAAATCTGCATATATCATTGGTTCCGGTCTGGCCGCACTGACGGCTGCATGTTATCTGGTGCGTGACGGCCAGATGAAGGGCGAGCATGTGCATGTGTTTGAGAAAGACCCCATCCCCGGCGGTGCCTGCGACGGCTACAAATACGATATCGGTTACGTGATGCGCGGTGGCCGCGAGATGGATAACCACTTCGAGGTCATGTGGGATCTGCTGCGCTCCATTCCGTCTCTGGAGACCGAGGGTGCCAGTGTGCTGGATGAGTACTACTGGCTGAACAAGGAAGACCCCAACTATTCACTGTGCCGTGCTACCGTCAACCGCGGCGAGGATGCCCACACCGATGGCAAGTTCGGCCTGTCTGATAAGGGTGCTATGGAGATCATGAAGCTCTTCTTCACCCCCAACGAGCAGCTGCAGGATAAGAAGATCACCGATTTCTTTGATGATGAAGTGCTGAACTCCAACTTCTGGCTGTACTGGCGCACCATGTTTGCCTTTGAAAAACTGGCACAGTGCTCTGGAAATGAAGCTCTACCTCAAGCGCTATATCCACCATATCGGCGGCCTGCCGGATTTCACCGCCCTGCGCTTTACCCGCTATAACCAGTATGAATCTATCATCCTGCCCATGGTCACTTACCTGAAGGACCACGGCGTGCAGTTCCACTATGAGACCAAGGTCGTGGACGTGAAATTTGAGATCAATGGTAAGCGCAAGCAGGCAAGCAGCGTGGTTGTGGAGCACGCAGGTGAGATCAGCTCCATTGACCTGACCGAAAATGATCTGCTGTTCATCACCAACGGCGGCTGCGTGGAAAGCTGCACGATGGGCGCACAGGACAAGGCAGCAGGCTTTGATCCCACCATCAAGCCGGGCAACGGCTGGGATCTGTGGAAGAAGATCGCTGCACAGGACCCCGCATTCGGCAATCCTGAAAAGTTCTGCTCCGACCCCGAACATTCCAACTGGGAAAGCGCCACCATCACTACGCTGGACGACAAGATCCCGCAGTATATCCAGAAGATCTGCAAGCGTGACCCGTTCAGTGGCCACACCGTCACAGGCGGCATCGTCACCGTTAAGGACTCCAACTGGCTGCTCAGCTGGACGCTGAACCGTCAGCAGCAGTTCCGAGACCAGCCCAAGAACCAGCTGTGCGTCTGGGTCTACGGCCTGTTCAGTGATAAGCCCGGCAACTACGTCAAAAAGGCCATGCGCGACTGCACCGGCAAGGAACTGTGCATGGAGTGGCTGTACCATATCGGTGTGCCCGAGGATCAGATCGAAGAGCTGGCCGAGCACAGTGCCAACACCATCCCGGTCATGATGCCGTATATCGATGCATTCTTTATGCCGCGTGCGATGGGCGACCGTCCTGATATCGTGCCGGAGGGTGCTGTCAACTTTGCCTTCCTGGGTCAGTTCGCCGAGACCGGCCGTGACACCATCTTCACCACCGAATACTCCATGCGCACCGGTATGGAAGCTGTGTACACCCTGCTGGACATCGACCGCGGTGTGCCCGAGGTCTGGGGCAGCACCTATGATGTACGTGCCCTGATCGATGCAACGGTCAAGCTGCGCGACGGCAAGAAGATCACCGACATGGATCTGCCGCTCATCCCGCGCCTTGCCATGAAGGAAGCTTTGAAAAAGATCGAGGGTACCGACTTGAGAAATTCCTCAAGGAATACAATGCGATTTGAGCTCGTTGCTCTGATCCATTTTTGAATCCCCTTTGAAAACAGCCCGCTTTTGCAGTCAACGACTGGCTGCAGATGCGGGCTGTTTTTTGCCCTGAAAAGGAATAATGTTGCACAAAAAGTGCGACTTAGTACCGTGAATTATGAACAAATTGTGCGATTCCGGGTTGTTCTTGGGTGTTTTGTGTGTTATGCTTAATATAACAAGCGTCGGGCTGGTTCTGTGCGCCCGATAAAAACAAAAGAGAGTTTTAAGAGGAGGTCGTTTTTCCATGAAACAGCTTATCTCCCGCCGCAGCTTCCTGAAGGCCGCAGGTGTCACAACGGCCGTTGCTGCCGTAAGTCTGGGCGCACCCGCTGCGTCTGCATGTTACCCCGGCAGCTTTAAGGACATTACGATCCTGTACACCAACGATGTTCATACTTACATCGACAAAAAATCGCCGGAACTGACCTATGCTGCCATCGCAGCTTTGAAAAAGAGCTATCAGGATGCAGGCAAAAATGTCCTGCTGGTAGATGCGGGCGACCATATTCAGGGTACCGCATATGGCTCCATGGACGAAGGTGCATCCATCATCCAGCTGATGAACGCCGCTGGCTACGATGTTGCAACTCCCGGCAACCATGAATTCGACTACGGCATGGCCCGTGCAAAAGAGGTAATGGCTGAGGCAGATTTCCCGTACCTCTCCAGCAACTGGGTCAATCTGCCGCTGGGCAACCGCGTTCTGCCGGATGTCAAATACTTCACCATCGGCGGCCGCGTGATCGCATTTGTGGGCATCACCACGCCCGAGACCTTCACCAAGTCTACTCCGGCTTACTTCATGGATAAGAGCCAGAGCCGCTATATCTATGATATTCTGGGCGGTGACGACGGCCAGAAGCTGTACAAGGCTGTGCAGAAGTCCATTGATAAGGCCAAGGTTTTGGCTGACTACGTGATCGGTCTGGGCCATCTGGGCGTTGATCCTTCCTCTTCGCCCTGGACCAGCAAGGAAGTCATTGAGCACACCTCCGGCTTCGATGCATTCATCGACGGCCATTCTCACACCAAGATGGAGTGTGAGTGGGTGAAGGATCTGTCCGGCAAGGCTGTCGCCCTGACCCAGACCGGCTCTTATTTTGCAAATGTTGGCGAAATGACCATCAAGGCTGACGGCTCCATTGCCACCCGTCTGATCTCCTCTTACGAAGGCTCCGACAGTGCCGTTGCCGATATCCAGAACGCATGGGTCGCTTCTGTGGACGACATGCTGGGTGAGAAGATCGCTGTTGCCGATACGAACTTCTACATCTCCGACCCCGAGACTGGCAAGCGCCGCATCCGCATGGCAGAGACGAATCTCGGCGACTTTGTGGCCGACGGCATTTACTCCTACTTCAATGAGGTGGAACAGCTGCATTGTGACATCGCTATCATGAACGGCGGCGGCATCCGCGCCGATGAGAAAGCCGGCTACTGGACCTTCAAGACCTGCAAGCAGGTCAGCCCGTTTGGCAATGTGGCCTGTCTGATGTCTGTCACCGGCAAGCAGATCCAGGATGCACTGGAGTTTGCAGCCCGCTTTGCCGGAACGGAAAAGGAGAACGGCGGCTTCCTGCATGTGGCAGGCGCTTCCTACGAGATCCACGCCGATATCCCCAACACCGTGCAGACCGACGAGAAGAATGTCTGGATTGGCAGTGCCACCGGCACTCCGCGCGTGCAGAACGTGAAGATCTACAACAAGGCTTCCGGTACTTATGAACCGCTGGACGAGAGCAAGACCTACGCTCTGGCTGGCATGAATTACACTCTGCGCAATCTGGGCGATGGCTTTGCCATGTTTGATGGCGCAGAGCTGATCAAGGACTATGTGTCTGAGGATTACCTTGTGATGTCTACCTATGCCATGACCTTTGGCGGTGTAGATGCAGAGGGTCTGCCGCATCTGACCACCGCAAACAGCCCGCTGGCCGATTACCCGGGCTATCTGCTGGATTACGAGAATCCCTACGGCGCAGGCCGCATTAGCATCCTGTAATAACTGCATAAAAATGGGCGTACCGTCGCAAAGACGGTACGCTGTTTTTGTATAACAATATAGAACAAAAAAACCATCCGGCATAAACCGGATGGCTTTTTGGTTGGGGATGAGAGAATCGAACTCCCACAAGTAGAGTCAGAGTCTACCGCACTACCACTATGCAAATCCCCAATATTCGATTGCGTTTCGCAGTGTGAGCCGCTCAACGTGTGCTATTATACGCGGAAAAGTGATACTTGTCAAGCGTGATTTTGAAAAAATTGCAAACTTTTTTAAAATGCGCGCACCAGCGGAGAAGTTTCTGCTTTACCATAAACTGGCATATTCTGCACCGGTCTCTTCATATACTAAAATGTACAAACCTTCAAGATACACAAAGAAGAGGAGGACGGCCTATGCTGGAACGAACCCATGCCCAGAACACCCAAACTTTGCTTTCGAGCCGCATCCCGCGGGATACCGAGCACGAACGCTATCACCCAGAACTGGAAGAAGAGCTGAAGGAATGTCTGTTCTGCCTGCGGCGCAATGAGATGATGTTTGATCTGGAGGTGGATACAGACCTGATCGAGCAGCGCATTTACGAACGGCAGGCGCTTTTGTGTCGCTACCGGTACTTACTGGCCAGGGCGCGGGAGCTGGGGCTGCACACCGTCCTGACGAAGTATCAGCCTGCTGGACAGGTTTGACAGGTTGGCAGCATAAAAATCTTGACAGAAAGCCCCTTGCGTGTTATCATAAGCAAAGATAAATGCGTACTGGGCTTTGTCCGGCGCGATGAAATTTTGAGAGTTAGAGAGGTTTTCTATTATGGAACGTATTAAGACCATTGCTACTCGTGACCTGACCAAGAGCGTTAAGACCGGCGGCTGCGGCGAGTGCCAGACTTCCTGCCAGTCCGCTTGCAAGACCTCCTGCGGCGTGGCTAACCAGCAGTGCGAGAACAGCAACAAGTAATTTTTGCAACCCCCTGCCGCCTTTGCCGGGCGGCATTTTTTTGTATAATTGGAATGGAGAGTAAAATGGTACACCAGTATCAATTGAACGGCTATAACATCGTGCTGGACACCTGCAGCGGCTCGGTGCATGTGGTGGACGATGTTGCATACGATATCATTGCCATGTACCCGGAGCATACTGCTGACGAGATCGTTTCGGCTATGATGGCAAAGTATGGAGACCGCGAGGATGTCACGGAGGAAGATCTGCGTCAGTGCATCGATGATGTGACCAACCTGAAGGAAGCAGGCAAGCTGTGGACCCCGGATACCTATGAGAATATGGCTTTCGACTTTAAAAACCGCAACACCGTGGTCAAGGCCTTGTGCCTGCATGTTGCACACACCTGCAACCTGAACTGCTCCTACTGCTTTGCTTCGCAGGGCCGCTATCAGGGCGACCGTGCGCTGATGAGCTTTGAAGTGGGCAAGCGTGCCATGGACTTCCTGATCGAAAACTCCGGCACCCGCCGCAACCTTGAGGTGGACTTCTTTGGCGGCGAACCACTGATGAACTTTGATATGGTCAAAAAGCTGGTGGCTTACTGCCGTGAGCAGGAGAAGATCCACAACAAGAACTTCCGCTTTACCATGACCACCAACGGTATGCTGATCGATGACGATGTGATCGATTTCTGCAACAAGGAGTGCCACAACGTCGTTCTGAGTCTGGATGGCCGCAAAGAGGTCAACGACCGCTTCCGCAAGGACTATGCAGGCCATGGCAGCTACGATACCATCGTGCCCAAGTTCCAGGAGTTCGTGAAGAAGCGCGGCGACAAGAACTACTACATGCGCGGCACCTACACCCACTACAACACCGACTTCACCAACGATATCTTCCACATGGCCGACCTCGGCTTTACTGAGCTGAGCATGGAGCCTGTGGTGTCTAAGCCTGGCGACCCCAGTGCCTGACCGAGGAAGATCTGCCCATCCTGAAGGAACAGTACGAGATCCTTGCCAAGGAAATGATCAAGCGCAACCGCGAGGGCCGTGGCTTTACCTTCTACCACTACATGATCGACCTCACCGGCGGCCCCTGCATCTACAAGCGCATTTCCGGCTGTGGCTCCGGCACGGAGTACATGGCTGTTACTCCTTGGGGCGATCTGTACCCCTGCCACCAGTTTGTGGGCGACCCCAAGTACCTGATGGGCGATATCTGGAAGGGCGTTACGAACACTGCCGTGCGCGATGAGTTCAAGCACTGCAACGCCTATGCCCGCAAGGAGTGCCAGAACTGCTGGGCAAAGCTGTACTGCTCCGGCGGCTGTGCAGCAAACTCCTACCACGCTACCGGCAACATTACCGGTGTGTATGAGTACGGCTGCGAGCTGTTCAAAAAGCGAATGGAATGCGCTATCATGATCAAGGTCGCTGAGAATCAGGAACTTGCCGCCAAGGGCATCGAGGTGCCTATTGAGCTTGGTTCCACCTGTAACGCCTGTGCTGATGGCGAAGCCTGCGAATGAGCACGACCACGCCTATTGTGGATTTTGTGCGCCGTTACGCACAGTCCGGCACCTCGCGGCTGCATATGCCCGGCCACAAGGGCCAGAGCCTTTTGGGCTTTGAGCCGTGGGACATTACCGAAATAAAGGGTGCGGATGAACTGTATGGGGCTGACGGCATCATTGCCCAGAGCGAAGCCAACGCTACCCGGCTGTTCGGCACGGTGCATACCTATTACAGCACAGAGGCTCGTCCCAGTGCATCCGTGCAATGCTGTGCCTTGCACTGCAGGCTGCGCCCGCAGCCGGACAGCGCCCGGTCCTGCTGGCAGCGCGCAACGCTCACAAAGCGCTGTTGTATGCGGCGGCGCTGCTGGATTTTGATATCCAGTGGCTCTGGCCTGCGCCGCAGGATGCCGGTGCACTTTGCAGCTGCCCGGTGTCAGCTGCAAAGCTGACAGGTGCTCTGCAGGGTTTGGCACAGCAGGGCAAAAGGCCCTTTGGCGTCTACATCACCAGTCCGGATTATCTGGGCGGTGTGCAGGATATTGCAGCGCTGGCCGAAGTGTGCAAGGATTTTGGCGTTCCGCTTCTGGTGGATAATGCCCACGGTGCTTACCTGCGTTTTCTGCCGCAGGGCGGTCAGCATCCTATTGCACTGGGCGCGGCCATGTGCTGCGACTCCGGCCATAAAACGCTGCCCGTTGTCACTGGCGGCGCATACCTGCATCTGGCAAAAATGCCCCCATTCAGGACGAAGCCGCTGTGCGCAATGCACTGGCATTGTTTGGTTCCACCAGTCCGTCTTACCTGATCTTGCAGTCGCTGGACAAATGCAATCAGGTTCTGTCGGAGGGCTATCCGCTGCGGCTTTTGCAGTGCTGCGGATATTTGACCCGCCTGCGCCGGGAGCTGAACGAAGCCGCTGCGGCAAAACACTGCCCGGGGCCGCTGGCACTGGAAAGCGAACCTCTCAAGGTCACGCTGGATGCTGCTACACTGGGCATGACCGGCACAGAGCTTGCAGAAGCGCTGCGCGGCGCAAAGGTCGAGTGCGAATATGCGACCCGCGCTATGTTGTGCTGATGTTCACCCCGGCAAATCCGCCGCAGGACTTTGAACGGCTGACTTCTGCCGTTCTCCACATTGTGGAAAACCTTACAGGACCGTTCCCGCTCCCGGAAAAAAACGATCGTGAGCTTTTGGAGCTGGAACACGAATTGCACACCTGCTGCAGCATCCGGCAGGCCGTGTTTGCCCCACAGGAGCAGGTGCCCACAGAGCAGGCGGTGGGGCGTATCTGCGCTATGCCGACGGTTTCCTGCCCGCCTGCGATCCCCATTGTGGTCAGCGGCGAGAAGATCACATCGGCTGCGTCCGGCTGATGCAGAAATACCATGTAATGCAGGCGGCTGTCCTGCGCAAAACGATCTGATTGTTTCAAAAGGCCCAAAGGCATCGTGCGTTTTGCACGGTGCCTTTTTGCGCGCATATCCTGCAAAGCATGTGCATACCTTTCCAGTAGAGACGGACAGGGAAAGGAGCACACTGCATGGAACTGAAGATCTTTCGGGATACGCTGCCGCAGGCAGGCACGAGCTGCACCGTCAAGGCAGAACTTCCGCTGGAAACCGAGATCCTGATTTCAGATTATCTTCCGCCGGTGTTCAAGCTGGTCAAATGCTTTGCAAAACCGGTGGTGCTGCAAAAGCAGCTGCAGCCCGGGCGGCTTACATTGGAAGGCTATCTGCGCTGCACTGTGTTTTATCAGGCGAGGACGGGGCCGGGCTTTGCCAGACCGAGCAGAAGCTGCCGTTTACAAAGCAGCTGGAGGTGCCGGAATTCTCCTTCACCAGCTGGATGGCCATGGTAGAAGGGCAGACTGAATACCTCAACTGCCGGGCGGTAAACCCGCACCGCATCGAGGTGCGCGGAGCCTATGGTCTTGTGGTTACTATCCATACACAGGATAAACAGGAACTGATCACGGCGCTGGCCGATGGCGGCATTGAACAGAAATTGCAGACGCTGAACGGTGTGCGCAGCACCGCGGTGCTGGAAAAGCTGGTCACTGTGGAAGGGGAGCTTGTGTTTGCAAAGCCGCCCGCAGCTATTCTGGATATTACCGGCAGCGCCGCCGTGCGGGAGGTAAAGCTGCTGGCGGGCAAGGCAGTGGTCAAGGGTGAGGTACGTGCAATGTGCCTGGCGTGCGGAAGGCGAAAGCAGCCTGCAAAGTCAGGCGGCATCCCTGCCGTTCAATCAGGTGGTGGATCTGGAAGGCGTAGCAGAGGACTGCAGATGCATGTGCGTGCTGGAGCCGGTGGGCTTTGCCCTTGCGGAGGGCGAACAGGAAGCCAGCGGCCAACTGACAGCCAGCGTGATGATGCATTTGCACGCATGGCGGCCCTGCCAGCTGCAATACGTAGCGGATGCCTTTTCTACGCAGTTTGAAACCGCCGTCACGCCGCAGGAATTGGCAGCCGAAGATCTTGCCTGTATGCTGAACGAGACGGCATCTTCCACGGCTTCCGGGCCGCTGCCAGATGCGGATGCTCAACTGCGCGCCTGCTTTGTGTCTTATGGACCGGCGCAGGTAACACCTTACCGCGACGGCTGGGCCTTTACGGTGCGTGCCGTTGCCACCGCCTTTGCGAGAACAGTCTTGCCGAGCTGGAAAGCTACGAAAAAACACTGGAGCTTGTCTTTCCGCTCGCAGTAGAAGCCCCGCCGGTGCACAGTTCAGCCCGGAATGCTGGCTGAGCACCGAGAACATCCAGTGCAGCTGCACTGGCGGCACATTGGAAGTGACGGTCACCGCCCGTGCCGAAGGAGCCATCCTCTGCTGGAGCACACATCCGGGCATCGGCAGCATTGAGCTGGGCGAACCGCTGACGACTCCGGACCGGAGATCGCACTGCGCATCTACTATGCACAGGCAGGGGAGGAGTTGTTCGGCATTGCCAGACGGTTCCATGTGTCACCGGCACAGATCCTGACGGCAAATGGGCTGGAAGCCGGTACGCAGGTCCTGCCGCAGGCGATGCATTTTCTGGTGCCGGGCGCATAAATCGACGAAGAACGCTGCCTTTTCAGGCGGCGTTTTCCTTTTGTGCCGAAAAGAAAGTGAAAAAGCCCTTTCTTCTCTGTGTGCGTGAGAGTATAATAAAAAGCGGTGTTTGAAATAGGAAAGGAGTAAAAAACAAAGATGAATTCCAAAAGTAAGCTCCTTGCCCCGGAGCTTGTCAATGCAGAAAGGCCGGTTTGGGCTTTCAGCAAAAAGATTTTCTGTGAGGGCATGCGGGATGGCGTTCCCATTGCACTGGGCTATTTTGCTGTTTCCTTCTCGCTGGGCATTGCGGCCCGCCGGGCAGGTTTTACCCCGTTTCAGGGCTTTCTGGTCAGCCTACTGAACAACGCTTCGGCAGGCGAGTACGCTGCATTTGCCATCATCATGGCCAATGCGACCTATCTGGAAGTGGCCATCATCACACTGATCGCCAATGCGCGCTATCTGCTCATGAGCTGCGCACTGGCCCAGCGCTTTGCGCCGGGCACACCTTTCTGGCACAGGCTGCTCATCGGTTATGATGTGACAGACGAGCTTTTTGGCATCACCATTGCACGGCCCGGCAGCCTGAACCCATATTATACCTACGGTGCCATTCTGCTGGCGGCACCGGCTTGGGCCATCGGTACAGCGTTGGGCATCATTGCGGGCAATCTGCTGCCGCTGCGGGCTGTCAGTGCGCTGAGCGTTGCCCTTTACGGCATGTTCCTTGCCATCATCATCCTCCGGCGCGTAAGAGCAGGGTGGTAGCTGCACTTGTTGCCATCAGCTTTGCACTGAGCTTTGTGTGCAATTACCTGCCGGGTATCTCCGCTCTTTCGGAGGGCACGCGCACCATTTTGCTCACAGTGCTCATTTCCAGCGCTGCAGCAGTTCTTTTTCCGGTAAATCCAGAAGAGCAGGAGGCAGAGCATGACGCATAATCATTACATTTACATTGCAGTGATGGCGCTGGTATCCTATGCCATCCGCATCCTTCCGCTCACACTGATCCGCAAGCCCATCAAAAATCGCTTCATTCAGTCGTTTCTGTATTATGTGCCTATGTGACGCTGGCGGTCATGACCTTCCCGGCCATTGTCAACGCGACCCAGAGCCGGCTGCCGGTGCCATGGCGCTGGTGGTAGGCATTGCAGCTGCTTGGTTCGGCGCAAGCCTGTTTCAGGTATCTGTGGCCTGCTGTGCCGTCGTGTTCGTGCTGGAACTGTTCCTTTAAAATTTTTGTGCCCGGCAGGCTGTCATGCTGCTGGGCACTTTTTCATTGCCCTACAGGAGGAAATTATCATGAAAAAAATTCTTATCACCGGTGCAGGCGGCTTTGTCGGCTCCCGCATTTTGCAGCAGTGGCAGGGAAAGTACGAGCTTTGCGCCCTTCCAAAAGGCTTTTTCTGTACAGCCGATGAAGCTCTCACCCGTGCACAGGTGGAAGCTTTGCATCCGGATGTGATCCTGCACACCGCCGCTCTTTCCGATACCAGTTACTGTGCGCAGCATCCGGCAGAAGCTTACCGTGCCAATGTGGAGCTGCCAGTCTGGCTGGCACGGGCTGCGCAGCAGACGAAGGCAAAGCTGGTGGCATTCAGCTCGGATCAGGTCTATGCTGGTGTGCAGCAGCAGGGGCCGCTGCCGGAAACACTGGCCCTGCATCCCGCAAACATTTACGGCCAATACAAGCTGGAAGCAGAGCAGCGTGTGCTGGAGCTCTGCCCGGACTCGGTCCATCTGCGTGCCAGTTGGATGTATGACCTGCCCGGCTATGGGCTGCCCATCCGGGGCAATCTGCCGCTGAATCTTCTGCGTGCCGCGCTGAAGGGAGAAGCTCTGCGCTTCTCCCGGAACGACCACCGCGGCGTGACCTATGTGCGGCAGGTAATCGAAAATCTGGAGCCTGCCATGGCGCTGCCAGGCGGCGTATACAATTTTGGCAGCGGCAATGCCGAAAACATGGTATGCACCGCCCGGCAGTTTGCCGAAACGCTGGGAATCGCTGTGCAGATCGAGGAAGAAAGCTGGGGCCGGAACCTTGTGATGGACACCACAAAACTGGAACGCTTCGGCATCCGGTTTGACACCACTCAGCAGGGCATCCAGCGCTGTTTAAAAGATTACGGGCTGAGAACGCTGTAAAATTTCCATATCGCACAAAATCAAATAAAACAAACAAAAAAGCAGGAGTTCTGCGCGAAATTCTTCCGACCAAAGCGGAAAAAACGCACAAAGCGCCCTGCTTTTTGTGTTTCTCAGCGGGAAACAGCCGTTCACGAAAAAGTCATACTTAATTTACAAGGATACGCAGTTTTGCTATAATAAATCCGCTTTTTTGGTAAAGCAGTCGAAAAGAATGATTTTTGTCAAGATTTGAGGAGAGTGGAACATTTGAAGGAAGTCAAGCTCGAAGAGTCGGCGTATCAGTCGACGCCAAAATGTCCCTGAAACAGGCGATCCCGCTGGGTCTGCAGCATGTCTGCGCCATGTTTGTGGGCAACCTGACCCCGCTGCTGATCATCACCAGCGCCTGCGGCATTGCGGGCGGCGAATTTGCAGATCTGCAGGTCACGCTGCTGCAGAGTGCCATGTTCGTGGCCGGTGTGGTCACACTGGTGCAGCTGTTCACCATCGGCCCCGTGGGCGGTAGCGTGCCCATCATCATGGGCACCAGTTCCGGTTTTATCGGCGTGTTCAACAGTGTTGTCGGCAGCATGGGCGGCGGTGTGCTGGCCTATGGTGCATTATGGGTGCATCCATCATCGGCGGCATCTTTGAAAGCGTGCTGGGCTTCTTCCTCAAGCCTCTGCGCAAGTTTTTCCCGCCGGTCGTCACCGGTACGGTTGTGCTTTCCATCGGTCTTTCGCTGATCTCGGTGGGCATCAATTCCTTTGGCGGCGGCAACAGCGCAAAAGACTTTGGCTCCATGGAAAATCTTCTGCTTGCCCTGTTCGTATTGGTGGTCATTCTGATCTTCAAGCACTGGACCACGGGCTTCCTCAGCTCTTCTGCGATCCTGATCGGCATTCTGGCCGGTTACGTTGCGGCCTTTGTCATGGGTCTGGTGCTGCCCACCACCGGTGTCACTGCCGATGGTGTAGAGTTTACCAAGCATGGGTGCTCAACTGGAATAAGGTGGCACAGGCCTCTTGGTTTGCCATTCCCAAGCTGATGCCGGTCAAGATCGTGTTTGATATGCGCGCTATTATGCCGGTGATGATCATGTTCGTTGTTACCGCTGTTGAGACCGTGGGTGATATCTCCGGTGTCATGGAGGGCGGCATGAATCGTGAGCCCACCGATAAAGAGCTGTCCGGCGGTGTGATCTGTGACGGTCTGGGCTCCTCCTTTGCGGCTCTGTTCGGTGTACTGCCCAACACTTCCTTCAGCCAGAACGTGGGTCTGGTGGCCATGACCAAAGTGGTCAACCGCATGGCTCTGGCCTCCGGTGCCATCTTCCTGATCCTGTGCGGCCTGATCCCCAAGCTCGGCGCACTGATCTCCATTATGCCGCAGGCCGTTCTGGGCGGTGCTGCCGTTATGATGTTCTCTTCCATCGTGGTCAGCGGCATCCAGCTCATCACCAAGGAAAAGATGACCCCGCGTCAGCTTACCATCGTCTCGGTGGCTCTGGGTGTTGGCTACGGCATGGGTGCCAACAGCGGTATTCTGGCACAGGCTCCGCACGCTTTACAGCTGATCTGCGGCGAGTCCGGCATCGTTCCGGCTGCGTTTGTGGCGATCCTGCTGAATGTGCTGCTGCCGAAGGATGACAAGGCAGTATAAAGCTCAAAGCTTTTTCCGGGCCAGTGCTTCCAATTGCGCCAGTGCTTCGGGCGTGTCGGCGTCGGCCAATTCATTCCGATCCGCAATGTAAACGGTGTGAACATGCGCGGGATATTTCCGAAGCAGAACACTTCCGCCCATGCCCTGCGGCAAGGTGAGCAGTTCCTGAAAAGTCCTTTTTCAAACAGAACGGGACTTCCGGTAAGGGGAGACGGGTCGTTACGGACCCGGAATCCCAGACGGAAGATCTCCCGTTCTGTTTCTTTTTGCCGTTCCAGCCGAGTTCTTTGATCCCACCGGAGATGCCTGCCATGGCTTCCACTGTCTCGCGGCACAAAAGCGGCTGGTCTCCCGGCAGGAACATGCAGCCAAAAAGCTCCGGAACCTGTTCCAGCAGCGCAGAAAGACCCAGCCGCACCGTATCGTTTCGACCGGGCAGATCATGCAGCAGCACCGGAACATTGCGGGAGCGGCAAAGCTGCGCAACTTCGTCCGAACGTGTCACCACGATGCGGGCCGAAAGCTTTGGAGTATCGGTCGCCGCAAATGCGCGGCATAGCATCGGTTCCCCGCAGAACGGCGCAAGGAGTTTGTTGGAGCCGAAGCGCTGGCTCAGACCGGATGCATGATGACACAGCCCACCGGAAGAAGTTCTTTCATATAGTACCACTCTTTCTGAAACGAATTCACAATAGTATTATATCGAAATCTGTGTTAAAATAAAAGAACAGAGAAAAAAAGAGAGAGGAACCTGCATCTATGATGACGATCCGAGAATATAAGCAGGCCGAAAGTCTGGAAGAAGCGTGGCAGCTGAACCAGAAAAAGGCCAACCGTGTGCTGGGCGGCATGATCTGGCTCAAAATGGAGAACATCAATGTCGGTACAGCCATCGACCTGTCCGGTCTGGGACTGGACACCATAGAGGAGACCGAGGGCAGCTTTTCCATTGGTGCCATGGTTACACTGCGCCAGCTGGAAGAGCACGCCGGTCTTGCTGCGTATACCCATGGCGCAGTAAAGGAAGCGCTGCGGCATATCGTGGGCGTGCAGCTGCGCAATCTGGCAACTGTGGGTGGCAGCATCTACAGCCGGTTCGGCTTTTCCGATGTGCTCACGCTGTTTATGGCCATGGACTGTTCGGTGGAGTTGTACAAGGGTGGAATCATATCCCTGCAGGAGTATGCTGAGCGCCCCTATGACCGGGACATCCTTGTGCGGCTGATCGTTAAAAAGGAAGAAGCAGAATTTTCTATCAGTCCGTGCGCAACAGCCAGACTGATATCCCGGTGCTTACCTGCGCTGCCGCCCGTCTGGAAAACGGCAGCTATCGCATTGCGATCGGTGCGCGGCCGCTCAAGGCTGTGCTGTTTGAGCTGCCGGCAAAGGCGGGTGTTTCTGCGCAGGAACTGGCGCAGAACTTTGCCGATGAAGTAAAGCAAAAAATTGTCACTGGCTCCAATATGCGCGGCAATGCCGAGTACCGCCGCCATCTGGCAGGCGTTCTGACAAAGCGTGCTGTTCTGGAACTGGAAGCACGCACGGCACAGGAGGAAAATTAAATGCAGATCACTCTTACATTGAACGGCATCAAGGTCACAGAGGATGTGGCTGCAGATATGCTGCTGATCGATTTTGTACGTGCCCACGGCTGCAAGAGCGTCAAGCGCGGCTGTGAGACCTCCAACTGCGGTCTGTGCACGGTGTTTCTGGACGAGAAACCGGTGTTGTCCTGTTCGGTACTGGCAGCGCGTGCCAGCGGCCACAGCATTACCACACTGGAAGGCCTGCAGGAAGAAGCCGCGGAATTCGGCGGCTTTATCGCGGATCAGGGTGCAGAGCAGTGTGGCTTCTGCAACCCGGGCTTTATCATGAACGCGCTGGCCCTCTTCCGCGAGAATCCGTACCCCAGTGAGGAAGAAGTGAAGGAATATCTCTCCGGCAACCTCTGCCGCTGCTCTGGCTATGAGGGCCAGCTGCGCGGCATCATGAACTTTCTGGCATGGAAAAAGCAGAAGGAGGCCGCAGAATGAGTACCATCAACAAGCCTTTCCGTAAAAAGGATGCCATGCAGCTGGTCACCGGCCAGCCCGTCTATATGGACGATGTGATCCCGCAGGACTGCCTGATCGTAAAGCTGCTGCGCTCTCCGCACGCAAATGCCATCGTCAAAACTATCAATACGGCTGTAGCAAAAAAGGTGCCCGGCATCGAGGCAATCTTTACATGGGAGGATGTGCCGCAGGATGCGCCGCGCTACACGCAGGCTGGCCAGACCTATCCGGAAGCCAGTCCGCGTGACCGCCTGCTCATTGACCGCCATGTGCGCTTTGTGGGCGATGTGGTAGCCATTGTGGCCGGTAAGGACGAAAAGTGCGTGGATAAGGCTCTCAAGCTCATCAAGGTGGAATATGAGGTTTTGGAAGCAGTGCTGGACTATCACACTGCCAAGGACAACCCCATTCTGGTGCATCCGGAGGACAACTGGGCCAGTCTGTGCCCGGTGGGAGCCGACAATAAGCGCAACCTCTGTGCCCACGATGAATGCGGAGCCGGTGACATCGACGCAGTGCTTGCAGCCAGCGATGTAGTCATTGACCACATTTACCACACCAAGCCTGCCAGCAGGCCATGATGGAGACCTTCCGCACCTACTGCTCCATTGATACCTATGGGCGGCTGAATGTGCTCAGCTCCACGCAGATCGTGTTCCATGCACGGCGCAATATTGCGAACGCACTGCATATTCCCAAATCCATGGTGCGCGTGGCAAAGCCCCGCATCGGCGGCGGATTTGGTGCCAAGCAGACGGCGTCAGTGAGGTGTATCCGGCTTTTGTGACTTGGAAGACCAAAAAGCCTCCAAGATCATTTTCAGTCGTGTGGAAAGCCAGATCGCATCCTCGCCGCGTCACGAAATGGAGATCCATGTGCGGCTGGGTGCCACGAAGGACGGCGTTGTGAAGGGAATTGATCTGTACACCCTTTCCAATACCGGTGCTTACGGTGAGCATGGCCCTACGACCGTGGGCCTTTCCGGTCACAAGTCCATCCCGCTGTACGGCAAGGCAGAAGCCTTCCGCTTTATCAGTGATGTGGTGTATACGAACCACATGTCTGCCGGTGCTTACCGCGGTTACGGCGCAACGCAGGGACTGTTTGCCGTAGAATCTGCTGTCAATGAACTGGCTCATAAGCTGAATATGGACCCCTTTGAGCTGCGGCTGAAAAACACCGTACAGGAGGGCGATGTGATGCCCGCCTACTATGGGGCTGTCAACACCAGCTGCGCGCTGGACCGCTGCCTTGTCAAGGTGCGGGATATGATCGACTGGGAGCACAAATACCCTGCCCGTGATATGGGCAACAGCAAGGTGCGCGCTGTCGGTATGGGCATGGCGATGCAGGGCTCCGGCATTTCCGGCATGGATGTGGGCAGTGCCACCCTGAAACTGAATGACGACGGCTTCTACACCCTGATGATCGGTGCGGCCGACATGGGCACCGGCTGTGACACTACGCTGGCGCAGATCGCCGCCGAAGTGCTGGACTGCCCGCTGGACAATATCACGGTCTTCGGAGCTGATACGGATACCTCGCCCTATGACTCCGGCTCCTATGCGTCCAGTACCACTTACGTTACCGGAAAGGCCACCGAAAAGTGTGCCATGAAGCTGCGCGGCCAGATCTGCAAGCTGGGCGCAGAGCTGCTGGAATGCACCGAGGACGAGGTGGAATTTGATGGAAAAGATGTTTTCAAGAGCAAAGATCCCACACAGAAAAAGTCTCTGAGCGAGATCGCGTATGCTTCTCAGTTCGGCCACATGGTTCCGCTGGAAGCCACCGAAACGCATACTTCGCCTTTGTCGCCGCCGCCGTTCATGGTTGGTGCTGCTGAGGTGGAAGTGGATACTGAGACCGGCGAGGTAAAGCTGCTGGAGTTTGATGCCTGTGTGGACTGCGGCACGCCCATCAACCGAACCTGACCCGTGTGCAGGCTGAGGCGGTCTGCTGCAGGGCATCGGCATGACTCTGACCGAAAACATCACCTACGATAAAAATGGCTACCCGGAAGAGAACTCTCTGTTCCAGTACAAAATTCCGGCCCGCACCGATGTGGGCAAGATCAAGGTTGAATTCGAGAGCAGCTATGAACCCAACGGACCCTTTGGCGCAAAGTCCATCGGCGAGGTCGTCATCAATACACCGCTGCCTGCCATTTCCGATGCGATCTACAATGCCATTGGCACCCGGTTCTATGAGCTGCCCATCACACCGGAAAAAATCGCCATGGCAGTTGCAGAAAAGCAGAAATGATCGACGAAAAAATTTTTCCGTTTCTTGCGGAGAAGGGACATGTTATTTCTCTGGTGGGCGGCGGCGGAAAGACCACACTGATGTACAATCTGGCTGCGCACTGCGCCCGCAAGGCTGGCGGGTATTGGCCGCTACCACCACCCATATTATGCAGCCGCCCGGCGGGGTCTGGGCACAGACGGATGCAGAGCTTTTCCGCCTGTGGAAGTGCGGCAGTTATGCCGTGGCCGGAACCGCTGCACACGGCGGCAAATTGACGGCCCCGCCGCAGGCACAGCTGGAGCGCTGGATGACCCTTGCAGATATCGTGCTCATTGAAGCGGACGGCGCAAAACGGATGCCCTGCAAGGCACCCGCTGCGCACGAGCCGGTGCTTTTACCGCAGTGCGATACGGTTCTGGCCGTAGCAGGGCTTTCTGCGTTGAGGCATCCGCTCCGGGAGGTCTGTTTCCGGGCAGAGCTTGCCGCAGAGCTGCTTTGTGTTCCGCAGGATGCGCAGTTGACACCGGAACTTCTGGCAAATCTGCTTGCAAGTGAAGCCGGTGGAAGGAAGGCTGTAGGGGATCGCAGCTTTTATGTTGTACTCAATCAGGTCGATACAAAAGAGCAGGCTGCTCTGGCCCGGCAGGTGGCTGATATTCTGAAAAAAATTTATCGGATTTCCTGCGCTACGTCTCATTTCGAGAAAGGAGAACGTGCATGAGCAAAGAAGGCAAGATCGTGTTCTGCACCGGCGGCGGATGTACCGCAAAGCTGGGAGCCGGAGCGCTGAGCCGTATTCTGGAAAAGCTGCCGCGCGGTGCAAGAGACCCGAGCCTTCTGGTCGGGTACGACAGCAGGATGATGCGGCTGTATACCGCATAACAGATGATATCGCGCTGGTACAGACAGTGGATTTTTCCCGCCGATGGTGGATGACCCCTATACCTTCGGCCAGATCGCAGCGGCCAACGCCCTGAGCGATGTCTATGCCATGGGCGGCGAGGTGAAGACTGCACTGAACCTTGTCTGCTTCCCGGAGAGCATGGATCTGAACATTCTGGGCGAAATTCTGCGCGGCGGAGCCAAGAAGGTGGCCGAAGCGGGCGGAAGCCTTGCGGGCGGGCATTCCATTGCCGATACCGGTGTGAAATACGGACTTTCGGTGACTGGCCTTGTGGACCCGAAAAAAATGTATATGAATGATTCCGGCAAGCCCGGCGACAAGCTGATTTTAACAAAAGCTCTGGGCGTGGGCCTGATCTGCACGGCAAACCGTGTGGGCGAAGCGGCACCGGAAGATATGGCCGGTGCCATTGCGTCCATGACAACGCTGAACAAAAACGCTGCCGAGATCAGCCGAAAGTATACGGTCCACGCGGCAACCGATGTGACCGGTTTCAGTTTTCTGGGCCATCTGCACGAGATGATGGGCGAAAGCTTTCCTGTATCATTGATGCACGGATGGTGCCGGTTCTACCGGGAGCCGAAAAAGCGGCAGATGATTTTTTGTATACCGCTGCCGGACAGCGCAACCGCAACCATACCGGCCCATATGTCACTTTTGAAAATGTGCCGTTTGCAATGGAAGAGGTGCTGTTTGACCCACAGACTTCCGGCGGACTATTGCTGGCCGTGTTGCCAGAAGAAGCAAATGCGCTGGAAGCAGAGCTGCAGGCCGCTGGCCTGCCCGCAAAGATCGTGGGTGAGATCATACCCAAAACCGAACAGGAAATCACTGTAAAATACTGATGGAGACCTACAATTATGATGCTGAAAGTTGATGCCCGTGGTGACGCATGCCCACTGCCCGTTGTAAAAGCCAAAAAGGCGATCTCTGAACTGAAGGGTGCCGGTGAGGTGGAAGTGCTGGTGGATAATGAGATCGCCGTGCAGAACCTTACCAAAATGGCCCAGCAGAAAGATTATCAGTACAGCGCCGAAAAGCTGGCCGAGCGGGAATACCGCGTGCTGTTCACGGTCGGCGAAGCGTCCGAAACACCCACTGAAGAAGCACCGGCCTGTGCACTGGACACCCGCACGGACACGGTGGTTGCCATCAGCTCTGATAAAATGGGCATTGGCGCAGATGACCTTGGCAAGTCCCTGCTCAAGGCCTTTGTGTTCGCACTTACCCAGCAGGATCAGCTGCCCAAAACAGTGCTGTTCTATAACGGCGGCGCGTCCCTGACCTGTGAGGGTTCGCCCATGCTGGATGACCTGAAGGCACTGGAAGCACAGGGCGTGGAGATCATGACCTGCGGCACCTGCCTGAATTTCTATGGCCTGACCGAAAAGCTTGCTGTTGGCAGTGTGACCAACATGTACACCATCGTGGAAAAGCTGACGCAGGCAGGCAACGTGGTGAAACCGTGATCTATCTGGATAACGCTGCCACGACCCTGCGCAAGCCGCCGCAGGTAGAGCAGGCTGTGCTGGACGCAATGCGCACGGCAGGCAATCCGGGACGGGGTGCCCATGAGCCCACGCTGCACGCAAGCCGTCTTGTTTATGCTGCGCGGTGCGCAATGGCAAAGCTCCTCCACGCACCAGACCCGTCCTGTATTGCTTTTGCGGCAAATGCAACGGAGGCCTTGAACATTGCATTGGGTGGGCTTTTTGCACCGGGCGATCATATCATCACAACGGTATGTGAGCATAACTCTGTTCTGCGGCCGCTCTACCGGCTGCGGGAACAGGGCTTGCAGTTCAGTTTTGCAGGCGTGGATGAGCGCGGACGGCTGCAATATGATGACTGGGATAAACTGGTTCAGCCCAATACAAAGGCGCTGGTCGTAACAGGTGCTTCCAATGTGACCGGCAACGGAACGGATCTTGCAAAAGCAGCGGGTTTTGCGCACCGGCACGGCCTGCTGCTGATCGTGGATGCGGCCCAGACGGCGGGTTCACAGGCCATTGACGTACAGGCACTGGGCATTGATGTGCTATGCTTCACCGGGCATAAGGCGCTGCTTGGCCCGCAGGGAACAGGCGGCTTGTATGTGCGCCCGGGGCTTTCCATCCAGCCATTGGTAGTGGGAGGCAGCGGCGTACACAGCTTTGATGAACAGCATCCTGCACAGATGCCCACCGCTCTGGAAGCCGGGACGCTCAATGTTCCGGGTCTGGCGGGCCTGTGTGCCGGTGTGGAATGGATTCTGGCTCAGGGTGTGGAAACGCTGTGTGCAAAAGAAACTGCACTGGCGGCGCTCTTTTATAAAAACATTCGAGATCTGCCGAACGTGAAGATCTACGGCGACCCGGAAATGGCGCTGCACGCTCCCATTATCTCGCTCAACATCGGAGACGAAGATTCAGCCGCATTGCAGATATTCTGTGGGAGGACTACAGCATCTGTGTGCGTGCCGGTGCGCACTGTGCACCGCTGATGCATAAAGCGCTGGGCACGGTGGAACAGGGCGTGATACGGTTCAGCTTTTCGCATTTCAATACGGAAGCCGAAGTGCTGCAGACTGCAGCCGCTGTTCAGGAGCTTGCACAGGAGATCTGATATGCGCATCAAAAAAACTTATATTGTTCTTTCATTCCGCACAACGCTGGATGCCATGGAATGGGAAAAGCAGTGCCTTGCGGAGAAGGTTCCGGGCAGGCTCATCCCACTGCCGCGCGAGATCTCCGCAGGCTGCGGCCTTGCCTGGCGGATGCTGCCGGAAGAATTTGAGCAGTGGCAGAACCGGCTGGACCCGGCACGTTACGACCAGGCCGCAGCAGTAGAACAGTAATAAAGATAAAACAGGAGAATGACGCATGGGTAAAATGCCGCTTTATACAATGCTGCAAAAAGCCCGTTCTATGGGCGGCTGGACGATGGTGGCCCAGTTAGAGGGCGATGCCGCGGGGAGCCAGCTGCTTTTGCTGGAGGGCAGGCCTGTGTGCAGAGGGGAGACAGCACCGTACTGCTGCAGCACCTGACAGAACTGCAGGGCTGCACAGCAGCTGGTATCCACTCTGTTGCAGGCACAGACATCTTTGCGGAGCGCTTTGGCGCGGTGCCGCAGCTGGTAGTCTGCGGCGGTGGACATGTGGCTGCAGCCGTTGTGCAGCTTGCAAAGCTGCTGGGCCTGACGGTCCTTGCAATGGATGACCGCGAGGAATATGCACAGCAGCTGCGGCTGGCCGGAGCCGATAAAGTGCTCTGCCTGCCGTTTGATAAAGCGCTTGCGCAGGTACCTGACGGCGCAGAGACTTATTTTGTGGTCGTCACCCGGGCACATGCATTTGATGTGGACTGCCTGAAGGTGATATTAAAAAAGCCTGCAGCCTATGTTGGCATGATGGGCAGCCGCGGGCGTGCCGCACTGGTGCGCCGTCAACTTCTGGAAGCCGGTATCGATGCCGAAAGAGTGGAGGCGTTGTACGCCCCCATCGGGCTTTCCATCGGCTCACAGACGGCAGAGGAGATCGCACTTTCCATTCTGGCACAGATCGTATCGATCAAGAATGCGCGTCCGCAGACGGAGGGCTTTTCATCTGCCCTTCTGGAAGCCATGGCTCAGACAGATGCCGCCGGGCAGCAGGCGGTGCTTGCCGTGATTGCGGCGCGGCACGGCTCTACGCCGCGGGAAATCGGCGCAAAAATGCTGGTTCGCACAGACGGCTCTATTGTGGGCAGCGTGGGCGGCGGTATTATGGAGCACCGCACCATTCTGGCTGCACAGGAAATGCTGACGGGAGCTGCTCCGGCGTATCAACGGCTGCATTTTTCGGCAGACGGCAAAAATGATGATGCAGCAATTGCTGCCTGCGGTGGGTCTATGGAGATCGTATTGACTCGACTCCAGCCCGGAGAGGAGATCAAATGAAGAAGGATGCACTGATCCTTGTGCGCGGCGGTGGCGACCTTGCTACCGGCACCATTCACCGGCTGTGGAGCGCAGGCCTGCGTGTGCTGGTGCTGGAAGCGGAGCATCCGGCGGCGATCCGGCGGCAGGTTTCTCTGTGCGAAGCCGTTTATGAAGGTGAGACCGCCGTTGAAGGTCTGCGTGCGGTACGGATCGAAACTCTGGCGCAGGCAGAAGAAATCTGGAAACAGAATGCCGTTCCTGTTCTGGTAGACCCACAAGGCAAAAGCATTGCGCCCGCAAAGCCGGATGTCCTTGTGGATGCGATCCTTGCCAAAAAGAATCTTGGCACAACGCGGGATATGGCACCCCTGACCATTGCACTCGGCCCCGGTTTCACGGCCGGGCAGGATGTGGATGTGGTGGTGGAGACCAAACGCGGCCACCGGCTGGGACGCATCATTCGGGAAGGCAGTGCCATCCCTGATACCGGCATTCCCGGAATCATTGGCGGCTACGGCAAAGAGCGCGTGATCCATGCCGGCACAGCCGGTATATTTATGGATCTCCGCAAAATTGGAGATATCGTGGAAGCGGGTGAGACCATTGCGCAGATCCGCACGGCAGATGGTGCCATGATCTCTGTGACCACGCAGATCACGGGCATTCTGCGCGGGCTTCTGCGCAGCAGTTATCCGGTAACGCCCGGTTTTAAGGTGGCCGATATAGACCCCCGCAAAGAGGAACTTTCCAACTGTTTTCTCATTTCGGATAAGGCCCGCTGCATCGCGGGCAGTGTGCTGGAACTTGTCTGCGCTCAACTGTGGAAATAAACCTGTAAAAAGCAAAAACCTCCGCTTCCCGGCGGCAGTACCGACAGGGAAGCGGAGGTTTCTATTTTTCATTTCAGTTGCGGTAGCAGCGGTCCTGACCTACCAGCAGTCCTCACACAGGCGCTGGGCTTCCTCCAAACTGCGGCTCTCGCAGTCGAAGAATGCACCGTGCATCGAGCGATAGGAGTAGTGAACTCTCGGAATACCGTTGCCATCCTTGAAGCGTTCGCAGCGTTCTTCACCGGGCATCAGAAAAAGTTGTTCCATGGTTCCTTCTCCTTTGATTTCAGCATTCCGGAGCGGCCGGCCGGGTGCAAGCCGCACAACGCTTGCTATTGTAGCACGCAGGGGAGAAGTTTGCTATTGCCTTTTGGCCAAAGATATGTTTTGTTTTTCTCTGTGGTTGTGGCACAAAAGGTCTTGACAAGATCATTCGTACAGGATGCATTCCTGTTCCTGCATTTTCTTTTTTGCCGCTGACGCTTTGCAGGGGCAGCTGCCTTGGCGTATGAAAAAACCGATGGAACGGATGAAAATATTTTGTGTACTTTTCACAGTTTTCTTCTCGAGATTTTGGTGGTACAATAGAAGCATTAAAATATATCCTTTCAGGAGGAGCACATGGCAGAAAAGAATATTGAACTGGATAGTGTAGAGGTCGCCGCAGCTGTTTTTGGCAACTGCGACCGGAACATCCGTCTGCTGGAGAACGAATTTTCTGTTACGGCGGTCTGCCGGGGCACGCAGCTGCGCTTTCAGGCGAACCGGCCAATGTTGCCGCGGCCAGCCGCGCTGTGGAGGGAATGCTGCTTCTGATCGAGAATCATACACCGCTGGAAGACCAGACCGTGCGCTACTGCATCAGTCTGGCGCACGACGGAGCAGAAAAGCGGGTCAAGGAACTGACCGAAGATTTTGTTACCGTAACGGTCAAGGGACGGCCGATCCGGCCCAAAACACTGGGCCAGAAGGAATATCTCAATGCCATCCGCACCAATGCCATTACCTTTGGCGTTGGCCCGGCGGGTACCGGCAAGACCTATCTGGCCGTTGCCATGGCGGTAAAGGCTTTTAAAGCCAAGGATGTTTCCCGCATCGTGCTCACCCGCCCGGCAGTGGAAGCAGGTGAAAAGCTGGGCTTTCTGCCCGGTGATCTGCAGCAGAAGGTAGACCCTTATCTGCGCCCGCTGTATGACGGCCTGTTTGATATGCTGGGTGCCGAAACTTACGAGCGCCTTGTGGAAAAGCAGATCATTGAGGTTGCACCGCTTGCTATATGCGCGGACGCACGCTGATGATTCCTTTATCATTCTGGATGAGGCACAGAACACCACACCGGAGCAGATGAAAATGTTCCTCACACGTATGGGTGTCGGCTCCAAGGTGGTGGTTACCGGTGATGTGACCCAGATCGATCTGCCGGAACGCACCCGCAGCGGTCTTGTGGATGCACTGCACGTGCTTAAAAATGTAAATGGGATTGCACAGTGCTATTTTACTGAGAAAGATGTTGTGCGCCACCGTCTTGTGCAGGAAATTATCAAGGCTTACGAAAAGGCTGCACACCCTGAAAAATAAAATCACCAGAATTCATATAAAGCCATCAAAAACAGAAAGGAGTGGACTGATTTATGTCCAATAAAGTTTTGATCACCAATTCACAGAAGGCCGTCAAGGTTCCTTCCGGTCTGCGCATTCTCATCCGCCGTGCCTGTAATGCCGTGCTGGAGTATGAGCATTTTGAAGCTCCTGCAGAGATCAGCGTGACCTTTGTGGATAACGCCGCCATTGCTGAGCTGAACAACCAGTACCGAAACAAGCCCATGCCCACCGACGTGCTGAGCTTCCCTCTGGGTGTAGACGGCAAATATGATGTTGACGAGAACAACGGCTGCAAAATGCTGGGTGACATCGTCATCAGTATGGAGCGTGCACAGGAGCAGGCAAACCTCTACGGCCATCCGCTGCAGCGTGAGGTAGCGTTCCTGACGGTGCACTCCATGCTGCACCTGCTGGGCTACGACCACGAAAATGGCGGTCTGGAAGCCATGCGGATGCGTGAGAAAGAGGAAGCTGTTCTGCTGCAGCTGGGCCTGCCGCGCACCGTAAGCTATACCGAGTAATTGATTCACCGTGCGGTTGCCGCACAATACAGACAGGAGCTAGATTTTGAGTAACGCTACACCCATTCAGGGGCATTATGATACTTCTTCCGTTTTTGTGGCTGTCATTGGCCGTCCCAATGTTGGCAAATCCAGTCTGACCAACCTTCTGGTTGGCGAAAAGGTAGCCATCGTCACTTCCAAGCCGCAGACCACCCGTACCCGCATTACCGGCGTGATCACCCGCGGGCCGTTGCAGTATGTGCTGCTGGATACACCCGGTGTGCACAAGGCACGCAACAAACTGGGTAAACGGATGGATAAGACTGCCAGCGATTCCATTGCAGATGTGGATGTTTCCATGATGCTGTTTGAGCCTTACGGCGCACTGAATGAATCGGAAATGGTGCTGGTGGATATGCTGCGCAGCAGCGGCGGCCCGGCAATTGCAGTCATCAACAAGACCGACCTTGTCAAGGAGCCTGCTGATCTGGAAGCCCGCAAAGAAGAGCTGAAGGCATTGGGTGTATTCGACGATATCTACACCATCAGCGTCCGTGATAACGACGGCTGCGAAGTGCTGTTCGATGCTTTAAGCCGCTATGCTGTGGAAGGCCCGCATTATTTTGATGATGATGCCTACACGGATATGCCGGAAAAGGAGCTTGTGGCGGAGGTCATCCGTGAAAAGGCCCTGCTGTTCATGCGCGACGAGATCCCCCATGGCATTGCTGTTGTGGTGGAGCGCTTCAAAGAGCGCCCGGGTACCGACCTGATCGATATTGATGTAAATATCTACTGCGAGCGCGAAAGCCACAAGGGCATGGTCATTGGAAAAGGCGGTGCAATGCTGAAAAAAATTGCCAGTGCTGCCCGTGCAGACTGCGAAGAGTTTTTGGGTTGCCGCGTCAATCTGCAGTGCTGGGTAAAGGTAAAATCCGATTGGCGCGATAACGAGTTCCTGCTGAACAACTTTGGCTTCAAGCAGAACACCAATAACCGCTGACACTTGCCAAAGCAGGACAGAATTCCCTTGGATGAACGGTTAAAATAAACCTGACACTATCCGTAACAGGGAAGAGGTGCTGCAAATGGATGCACAAGCAAGCTGGCAGGCGTTTGCCTGCACGGGAAACATTCTTCGTTATCTCGATTATAAACAACAGCGGCCGGAAAAAAAACCGGCAGAGGACCAAGAAAATGGAAGCCTTTGTAACCACGGGTCTGGTGCTGAAGGAGACCCGCTATAAGGAGTCGGACCGCATTCTGACGATCCTGACACCGGAACTGGGCGTGATCTCGGCAGCAGCGCAGAGCAGCCTGCGGCTGAAGAGCAAGCTGTTCAGCGCGTGCGGGCTGTTCTGCTACTCCGAGTTCACATTGGTGCCGGGCCGCAACATGTACACTGTGCGGGAAGCAGAAGTGAAAAATGTCTTTCACGGCATCTCGTCCAGCATTGAGGGCATGAGCCTTGCCATGTATATGGCTGAAATGGCAATGACCCTTTCGCCCACCGGGCAGGAGGCACAGCGGGAGCTTCGGCTGCTGCTCAACTGTTTCTATATGATCAGCGAGAGCAAAACGGATCTGCGGGTGATCAAGGCCGTGTTTGAACTGCGCACCATGAGCGAGTGCGGCTTTATGCCGCAGATCGTGTGCTGCCGCGATTGCAGCGCCTATGATGGTGCTGCGTTCTATCTGGATGTGCAGGAAGGTCATCTGCTCTGTGCAGACTGCGCCGCAAAAGCAGGAAAGACCTGCAACCTTGATCAGGGCGCACTGTATGCGCTGCGGCACATCTGCCTTGTGGACGACAAAAAAATATTTGCATTCAAAATTTCTGTGGGCAGTCTGGAAAAGCTTTCCGCAGTGGCAGAGCGCTATGCACTGACCCACATGGACAAGCCTTTGAAAAGCTATGACTTTTTAAAGACCCTGCTGCCCTGAGCATAAAGGGAACCTATGGAAACAAGTTACTTAAAAACTCTGGAACTGGATAAGATCATCGCCCGTGCCGCAGAGGGCTGCGTGTGCAAGGAAGCGCGCGAAATGCTGCTTGCCACTCAGCCGCAGTGCGACCCGGACGAGGTGCGCTATGCGCTGGAACAGACCGATGCCATCAACACCCTGCTGATCAAAAACGGCTCCCCGCGCTTTGGCGGCGTGGAGAATGTCAGTCAGCTGGCGGCCCGCGCCGTAAAAGGCGGCGTACTTTCAATGGGCGAGCTGTTGATGGTGGCTGGTGCACTGCGCAATTTTCAGAATCTTTCAAGCTGGTATGGTGCTTCGGAGCACGACGCTCTGCCTACAGACGATCTGTTCTATGCGCTGGCACCGCAGCCGGGCCTGGAACAGCAGATCTCCAGCGCCATTCTGGCACCGGATGCATGGCAGACACGGCCTCTTATACCCTGAACGATCTGCGCAAAAAGATCCGCGCAACGGAGAACAGCATCCGTGACCGTCTGGAGAGCATGGTCCGCAATATGGATACCTCCAAGTATCTACAGGAAAGCGTGGTTTCCATGCGCAATGGCCGGTATGTTGTGCCGGTCAAGAGCGAATACCGCGGTGAGGTGAGCGGCATTATTCATGATGTTTCGTCTACCGGAGCCACCGTCTTTGTGGAGCCGCAGGCCGTTGTGGAAGCCAATGCCCGCATTTTGCAGTACCGTGCGCAGGAAGCGCAGGAGATCGAGCGCATTCTGGTGGCCTTTACCGCACAGGTGGCCGCCATTGAGCCGCAGTTCCAGTACAGCTACAAGGCTATGCTGGAGATCGATGTTCTGCTGGCAAAGGCACGGCTGGCTTTGGATCTCAAGGCATTCAAGCCTGCTGTCCGCACCGACGATTCCTTCTCGCTGATCCGTGCGCGCCACCCGCTGATCGATCCTAAAAAGTGCGTGCCTGTGGATATTGCTCTGGGCAGAGATTACGATTCGCTGATCATCACCGGACCGAACACCGGTGGCAAAACTGTCACCTTGAAAACAGCGGGCCTGCTGTGCGCCATGGCGCAGTGCGGCTTCCTGATCCCGGCTGACGAGCGCAGCGAGATCTGCGTATTTGACGAATTTCTGGTGGATATCGGCGATGAACAGAGCATTGAGCAGAGCCTTTCCACCTTCTCCGGTCATATGAAAAAGATCACCGGCATTCTGGAGCTTGCCATGCCGCACACACTGGTGCTGCTGGACGAGCTTGGTGCCGGTACCGACCCCGCCGAAGGTGCTGCGCTGGCTGTGGCCATCATTGAAGAGCTGCGCCGCCGCGGCGTGCTGCTGATGGCCACCACTCACTACGCTGAGCTGAAGGTGTTTGCTCTGGAAACCAAGGGCGTTGTCAATGCCAGCTGTGAGTTTGATCTGGAAACGCTGCGCCCGACCTATAAGCTGAGCGTCGGCGTGCCGGGCAAATCCAATGCGTTCCTCATCAGCGAAAAGTTGGGCATCCCGGAGCGCGTGATCGAAGCGGCACAGCAGCATCTTTCCGCAGAGGATAAGCGTCTGGATGCCGTTCTGGGACAGCTGGATGATCTGAAGCTGCAGCTGAAGGAAAGCCAGAACGAGGTGGAAGAGCTGAAAAATGAAGCTTCCCACCAGCTGGAAGCCGCGCAGAAAAAGCGTGATGAGCTGATCCGTCAGGGCGAAAATGAACTGGAAGCTGCCCGTGCCAAGCTCGTGCGCTGGCACAGCAGGTGGAAAGTCAGGCTTACGCCCTGACCGACGAACTGCGTCAGCTGCAGAAGGACGAGCGCATGAGCACCCAGCAGAAAGCTCAGCGCGCCCGCGAGATCGCCAAAAAAGAATCGGAAAAGCTGTTTATCGGCTCCGAGGCTGTGCATAACCCCGTCAAGGAATTTGTGCCGCTGAAAGAGGTCAAGGTAGGGCAGGAGGTCTGCATTGCAGAGCTGAACCAGCTGGCCACCGTATTGGCCTTGCCGGATAAAAACGGCGATGTTCTGGTGCGTGCAGGCATCATCAAGACCAAAGTTCCGCTCAAGGGCTTGAAACAGCCGGAAAAGCTGGTCAAGGAAAAGAAACCGCAGACTAAAGCACAGCAACGCTATTCCCGCCTGACCGGCGATGCCAACCGCCCGAACGGCAGGGTAGAGAGGGTACAGCGTTCCGCCAAGATGGAATGCAATCTGCTGGGCCTGACGGTGGACGAAGCGCTGCCGGAGGTGGATTCCTTTATCGACCGTGCCATCCTGAACGGACAGACAGTGGTTTATCTGATCCACGGCAATGGAACCGGTGCGCTGCGCACAGCTATCCACAAGCATCTGCGCGGCAACCGCATGGTCAAAAGCTTCCGTCTGGGCCGTTATGGCGAGGGTGAAAGCGGCGTGACCGTGGTAGAGCTGAAATAAAGAAAAAGCTATCCGAAGGATTTTTCGGGTAGCTTTTTCTCACATTGAAGGAATTTGCAGAGCAGAATCGTATTCTATAAAGAATGCTAATATAAGGATGTAAGCCAAAATGGCAAAACGATATTCCAATGCCGCGCACTCAAAAAGACGAAAACAAACTTCTCATGTGCTCAAAAATACGGTCATTCTGCTTTTTTGTGCAGTGGGCATCTGGTTTGGCAGCTCACTCTGGCATGCAGCGCTGACTCTGCAGACAGTTCAGCCAGCGGAAAGCATCGCCGGTGAAGAATTCCGTCCGCAGGTCGGTGATCCGCCTTACCGCGTGGTGATCGATGCTGGGCACGGTGGAACAGACCCGGGTGCAAGGGGAGTGATCGAAGAAAAAGATATGACCGCAGCAACCGCCTCGGAACTGATCCGGCTGCTGCAGCAGGACTCTAATTTTATTCCGCTGCAGACCCGTGACAGCTTTGATGAAACCGCTACGCCCGCCCAGCGTGCCGCCAGAGCGGACGAACAGGCACCGCAGCTGCTGCTTTCCATCCACGGCAACTCAGCTGCAAATGGCTCCACTGCATCCGGCTTTGAGTGCTATCCGGCAGTGCCGGGCCGGACTTGGCATCAGGAAAGCTTTTACTTTGCGCAGCTGCTTGCCAAAGGAATGCAGGCTGCAGGAGCATCTCTGCGTGGGCGCGGGGGAGTCCGATACATTTATTATCTGGAAAACGATCAGAAGCAACTGGTGGAAAGCACCCACACCGAGGTGCGTGCAGAGCGAAGCTTACGTTACTGGAAGATGTAAATTGTCCGGCAGTGCTGGCAGAGCAATGCTTTGTAACGAATGAAGCAGATGTTGCACAGTTCGGCAGCGAAGAAGGTTGTAAAA
>ENA-OUNI01000077-OUNI01000077.1-human-gut-metagenome-genome-assembly--contig:-NODE-77-length-37380-cov-4.935119_pt1 | contig 37380 bp, 40 predicted proteins | sample MGYA00242499_ERZ504580 | MGnify/ENA primary metagenome ERZ504580 (study PRJEB26092, sample SAMD00036315) | human gut metagenome | host: Homo sapiens | study: EMG produced TPA metagenomics assembly of... | reverse complement strand
CCAAAATTCATTCCAGATTGCCTGCGGCAATGGAATTTTGGCTTGTATGTCTCGGGATTTTGGCATATTCATGCCAAAACACCTCGCGGGACAGTGGCGTGTGAACAGTAACAAATTTACTGTAGAAAATTTACCCTGCTTTTACATCCCATTGACTTTTCCAAAAGCTTGTGTTACTCTAAAGCGTGTTTGAAAAATTGTAACGCACATCTTGCGTAAAGCATTTTTCAAATACGCTCTAACAAAAGAAAATCTGCATAATGGATAATAACAACGGGAGCCTGTGGGACAGGCTGAGAGGAAGATAGATCTTCGACCGCACCTGATATGGATAATGCCAGCGTAGGGACTGTATTTGTATATTAAAATCTGCCAGTGTGTTATTCCGGCAGATTTTTTTTGCAGGATTTTATCTGTTTCCTGCACAACTGATAATGTCTGCTTCGGCAGACCAAATCTTCATTTCAAGGAGGTTCATTATTATGAACACAGACAGATCAAAAACACTCAGAATGGTCATGCTCGCCATGATGGTTGCCATCGGCGTTGTCATCTCACCTATTCTGAGAATCGAGGGTATGTGCCCTACTGCACACCTGATAAACATCGTCTGTTCCGTACTTCTGGGACCGTGGTATTCATTGCTTTGTGCCACTCTCATCGGAATCATCCGAATGATGTTTATGGGTATCCCGCCACTTGCACTGACAGGTGCCGTATTCGGCGCATTTTTATCAGGCGTTTTCTACCGCGCTTCTCATGGAAAGATTATCTGCGCAGTGATCGGTGAAATCTTCGGAACCGGTATCATCGGCTCTCTGGTTTCCTATCCTGTAATGGCATTTCTTATGGGCAGAAGCGGACTGAACGCATTTTTCTATACACCAATGTTTCTGGCAGCAACCTGCATGGGCGGCACCATTGCCTATTTCTTCCTGAAGGCCTTAAGTCACGCAGGAATGCTTGCCAAATTTCAACAAAGCCTTGGAGCAAAAGTATATGACCGTAAATCAGACAAATCCCAGACAACTGACCAGAGCAGCCCAACCGCTGATTCACTGCATCACTAATCCAATTTCTATTCATGACTGCGCTAATATTATTCTGGCGGCCGGAGGCCGCCCGATCATGGCAGAACATCCTGCTGAAGTAGCTGAGATCACCAGCCATGCTCAGTCACTGGCACTGAATCTTGGAAATATCACCGATGCGCGTATGAAATCCATGCCTGAATCTCTGAAAATCGCTGCCAGTCTCCACATACCTGTTATGCTTGATCTGGTAGGAACCGCCTGCAGCAATCTGCGCTATGAATTTGCGCAGAAGCTTATGAACATCCACATGCCTGAACTCCTTAAAGGAAATATGTCTGAACTTCTTGCCATGTCCGGACAGACCGCACATGCAATCGGAATTGACGCAGGTGTACAGGATGTGCTTACAGATGCCAATCGTTCCCATCTGAAAGAACTGTTCCAGGAAAAGACTTCCCAGTGGAATACCACACTTCTTATCACAGGCAAGGAAGATATGATCGTCTCCGCCAACAAGTGTGAATTTATCACAAATGGTACTCCTGCCATGTCACAGATCACAGGAACCGGATGTATGCTTGGAATGATCTGTGCCACCTATCTGGCAGTTACAGACCCATTTACAGCGGCCCTGTCAGCAGCCAGAGAATTTGGCACAGCAGGAGAAAGAGCAGAGAAAAACAGCTCCGGCCCCGGAAGCTTCCAGACAGAGCTGTTCGATCAGTTTTACAATCTTTTATAATCTACAGTTTATCAATAATTTTTTTCATAAAAAGTTCCCGTCAGACAATATGGACAAATTTCTTCCATATCATCTGCGGGAACTTTTTTTATACTATTTCCGCACTGCGCATTTTTCCCAGTTCTCGTCTCGCAAACACAATCGCCAGCGCAAATGCCGCTGCATCTGCGATCGGTCCTGCATACATCACTCCATCAATCCCATAAACAACGGGAAGATAATGATCAATGGCAGAAGAAAAATCACCTGTCGTGTCAGAGACATTACAATACCCAGCTTCGCCATACCGATAGAAGTAAAGAAACCGGAAGATACCGGCTGGATACCGTTTGCAAAGGTCATAAACATAAATATTTTCAGATAACGTTCTGCAAACTGAAAATACAGATCACTTCCTGTTCCGAAGATACCCACGATCTGGTGTGGAAATATCTGGAAACAGAAAAAAAATATCGTTGCAATTACTGTACAGGCAGTTACAGAATAACGGTATGCCTGTCTTACTCTGTCATATTTCTTTGCTCCGTAGTTAAATCCCCAGATTGGCTGACTGCCCTGAGAAATACCAATACAGATTGCCATAAACACCATATTGACTTTGGAGATAACACCTACACAGGCAATGGGAATATCACTTCCATATACGGAATTTGCTCCATAATAACGCAGAATATTATTTAATACGATCTGCACGATCGCCATGGCAATCTGATTAATGCAGGATGCAAGTCCCAGAGAAATAATTGCTTTAAGATATGACAGCTTTGGTTTCAGCATCCCACCGGACAGATACATTTTGCGGAACTTACAGAAGTACACAATTACCAGAACTCCGGAAGCAACCTGTCCGATCACTGTTGCCCATGCAGCACCCTTAATTCCCCATCCGAATCCAAAAATAAACAGCGGATCCAGAATAGTATTGATGATCGCACCTATCATAATACAGACCATAGAATAAGTCGGACTTCTGTCTGCTCTGACCACATGATTCCCGCCGACAGACAAAATATAAAATGGAAGTCCAAATGCAGTAATACCTGTATAATCAACAGCATAAGGCATAACATCTGCAGTTGCCCCGAACAATGTCAGAAGTGGTTTCAGGAACATCAGTACAATCACAGCAAGTATCAGACCACTGATTGCCAGTGACGACAACGCAGTACCTGCAATCCCGCTGGCTTTCTTCTCCTGTCCTGCCCCCATTTCCAGATTATAATTTGATGCACCGCCAATTCCCAAAAGCAATGCCAGCGCAGTTGCGACCGTTGTAACAGGAAACGCCACATTTGTGGCTGCATTTCCCAGCATCCCCACACCCTGTCCAATAAAAATCTGATCCACGATATTGTACATCGCACTGACCAGCATACTGATGATCGCAGGAATCGCAAACTTCACGATCAATCCACCTACCGGTGCTATACCAAGCGGATTCTGTGCCTGCGAATTTATCTCCTGCGTACTTTGATTATCTTTTTCCAAGTAAACTCCATCCTCTCTCTACATATTCGATATAATTTCTGTCACTGCTATTTTGTAATAAAACACTTTTCAGGATAATCTCTATTATTTCCCTGCCCCACTATACCGTATCATTTACTTTAACATTTATTCTCTTTCCCTGCAACGTAAAAAGCATACCGACTCTTTCTGAATTTTTCAAAAGTTTACATACTTTTTGTCCTTTTTCTATCCGGTATCTCCTTGGAATCATTCCATATCGCTTCTTAAACTGCCGGAAAAAATAACTCTGGTTTTCATAACCGACACCCAAAGAAATTTCTTCAATAGACAAATCTGTCTGCCTCAACTGTCGCTTTTCATGGCTTTAGAATAACAAAAATAAGGACAGTTTTTCAGATTCTTATTAGACTGAAAAACTGTCCTTATTTTCTATTTATATCTCTACACCGAACAACTGCTCTGCAGTTTCGGTTAAAACCGCGTAGGTTTATTCACATACTTTGCCTTATACTTAGAATACACAATCGTCTGGTCCTTATACAGTCCATAGTATCCTGAAGCCGCATAACTGATAGAAACAGCAATCAGATAAAAAGGAACTCCCTTAAATCCAAACATTTCAAATGCGATCAGAATTGATGTGATCGGGCAGTTTGTCACTCCACAGAATACCGCCGTCATTCCACATGCAGCACAGATAGATGGCGAAAATCCCAGCCAGTTTCCCATCACACATCCTAATGTAGCTCCTATACAGAACGAAGGAACAATTTCCCCGCCTCGGAATCCTGCACGCATTGTCAATGCAGTCAGTACCAGTTTCCAGAAGAAGTCCAGAGGTCTTGCCTGTCCTTCCTCCACTGCCTTCTCAATCAGCTCTGCACCTGCGCCCATATAATCTGAAGTTCCCAGAAGTAATGTAATTCCAATCACCAGACAGGATCCCACAACTACACGCACATATGGATTCTTAAACCACCTTCCATATGCTCCGGCAACTCCATTCAGCACCATACAGAATACAATACTAATCACTGCACATCCAACAGCGATAGCACCCATTTTCAAACCCGTTTCAATAGTCAGCTTCGGAATATCCACTACATGAAAAGTCTCCGGTGTAACTCCCATTCCTGCCGCAAATCCGGATGCAACCAGGGAAGCAATCATACAGGGCATCAAAGCTGTATAATACATCACTCCTACACTGACTACTTCCAGTGCAAAAACAGCCGCAGCCATCGGTGTTCCAAACAATGCAGAGAATGCTGCACTCATACCACACATAACAATTACATGTCGGTCTTCCTCATCCAGATGAATCCAACGTCCAAGCTGATTGGCAATACTTCCACCAAGCTGTATTGCCGCACCTTCACGTCCTGCAGAGCCACCTGCCAGATGCGTAAGTGCTGTAGAAATGAAAATCAGAGGTGCAGATAAAATCGGCACATCGTCCTGTGATCTCACAGTAGAAAGCACCTGATTCGTACCTCCATCATCCTTACCAAATTTCTCATACAGGTATACAATAATTAATCCCATCACCGGAAGCAGATAGAACATCCATTCATTTTCTTTCCTGCAATTTGTCACACTCTTCAGCACAAAAGAAAACAGTGTACTCGCCGCTCCTGTAATACATCCTACAAGTACCGCGATCATCAGCCATTTTACAAGATTTCCCACATCACGCTGAATCTCACTACTATAATATTGAAGCTTTTTTTTCAGTAAGCTTTTCGCTTCCGTACTTTGTTCTTCCGTGTCATTCTCCTGATCTGCACGCTTTTCCTCTTTCTCCATTTCCCCCTCTTACCTTTCCTTATTATTTTACATACAAATTTGCTATTTCTATTTTAGCATACATTTTCCATATCTGCCAGAAAGATAAGACAGAGAAAATAAAGGTTATTGGAATTATAGTTACTGTTCACACACCACTGTCCCGCGAGGTGTTTTGGCATGAATATGCCAAAATCCCGAGACATACAAGCCAAAATTCCATTGCCGCAGGCAATCTGGAATGAATTTTGGCTACGTTACTGTGAACGGAGTGAACAGTAACGAACAAAGTTTATCTCTACAAATACGGGATCCCCGGTATCTCCGGATAACTGCCCATTCCGATCAGAAGCTCCAGACCTGTCTGTCTGGCATTTAATACCGCTGTCTTAGCAGCACTGGCATCTCCGGAAACTGCCAGGATCACTTCATTGGAATGGCTGGTTCCCTTATTCGGCGTCATATATTTCGCAATGGAAAGAGGCGCTGATTTCATCGCAGTATCTGCCATCACAAGCCCTATTGCAGCCGGAGAACCCGCCATAAATCCAAAGGCTTCTCCAACCGGTACTCCGAATGCTTTATTCAGAGCCTGTCCTGCACTGGCTGAATAGGCAAATTCCAGATGTCCACTCTCGCTGATATAGAGTTCACCTGCATATTTATTCGTAAGTTCCAAAGCCATAGATACGGCATGGCGAACATCCGAGACATCAGTTCCTCCAAGAACAATATAGTTTCCATGACCACCCCATCCCTTGGTATCCCTCGGCAATTCTATGGAAAGAACCTCTGTGTTGGTTGCTTTCACCGCATCATCGATAGCAGTGATCTGCCCTGCAGCACCTGTACGGGAGCTGAACAATCCCAGACAGCGATACTTCATTCCTACGTTCATAGTCTCCAGCAAAGTATCATCAATCCCTGAAATCACAAGCCCAATCGTATCCAGAACTGCGGTCCCTACAAATTCACTGCGCGTACAGTGTGTACTGATATTTTTTATATCTATCATTTATTACGCCCTCCTGTATATATTACCCCATAATACCAGATTTTATATGTTTAGCTTATCATGCCCTGACAGGATAGGCAACAGAAATATACTATGGTGATCAATGTGACGAGAACACAAAAACGACAAAAATCCCCAACTCCCGCAGATTAATTCTGCGGGAGTCGGGGATTTTATGTAGGTATGAACATAATACACGAATACGCCAGTTATATAATCGATATTATACAATTAATTACTTCACGATCATACCAGTCTTCCTGTCACTGAAGATTGCTACCTCGATCAGGAAGATGATACCAAGGATCAGCTGCTGTAACTGTGTCGGCATCATCAGCATTACCAGACCACTGGAAAGTACTTTATATGTCATAACACCAAGAATGATGTTATAGAATCTTACTTTAGCACCGCCGTTTACAGGCATTCCGCCAAGTACCAGGGCGATCATAATCTGTGTTTCCAGCTGGTTACCTGCTGTAGATGTAACGGAACCTACTTTGATAGCATTTACAAATGCTGCAAGTCCTGTGATACATCCTGCTGCCACGAATACGAGAATCTTTGTAGTCTCTACACGGATACCTGCGAATCTTGCTGCTGTTTCACCTGCACCGATTGCTTTCAGTCTGGAGCCCAGACCTGTGTAAGTGAATACAAGATATGCCACTACGAAGATGATCACTGTGAAAGTAAGCATAAATGGCAGTGTGTTGTATTTGGAAATATCACTTACTGCGTAAACAGGTGAGTTAGTTGTTGCATATGCACAAACTCCACGGAACAGATACATGGTACAGATTGTAACAATAAAGCTTGTGATTTTTCTCTTAACATTGAAGTAACCATTGATCAGTCCGATCAGTCCGCCTGTTACCACACCACCCAGCGCTGCCAGAACCATGTTGTAATGGGAAAGGTAGCAGACTACGATGGAAGCAACACCAAGCATGGAGCCCTGGGAGAAATCCAGACCGCCCATTGTCATTACCATGAACACGCCGATGGATGAGATCAGCAGCATGTATGACTGGCTCAGAAGCAGTGATATATTTTTCGGCTGAAACAGTCTGCCGTCTGTGAGGATTGCAAATAATACACAGATGATCACGAATCCTGCGATAGGAAGGATCGTACGCACAATGGGACGTTCCAGAAATGGTACTTGCTCAGTTGATTTTTTTGTTGTACTCATTTTTTTACCCCCTTAAATCATATTGTCAATCAGATCTGTGTCTTTCAGATCCGGAGAGCGAAGGAATTCACCATTGATCTTACCGTCCTTCATGATCAGGATACGGTCTGCCATACCCAGAAGCTCCATGATTTCCTCAGAGATCATAATAATGGATTTTCCTCTTTTTCTCATATCGTCCATCATGGCGTAGATATCAGCTTTAACTTTGACATCAATACCACGTGTAGGGGAGTCAAGGATGATCAGGTCGGAGTCCTTACCAACCCAGCGTGCAAGAACGACTTTCTGTTTGTTACCGCCGGAAAGAGCGGATACAAACTGGTCAACGCCTGTCATTTTTGTACTCATCTGTTTTGCAAATTTATTGGCAAATTCATTCATTGTCTTTGCACGAAGGAATCCATGAGTCTTCAGATCCTCCAGAGATGGAAGACAGATGTTATCGCCAATTGTATCATTGATGACCAGAGATTCATTGTCTCTGTCTTTGGAAGCATAGGCAATACTGTGTTTGATGGCATCCGGAATGGAATTGATCGGTGTGCCGTCTCCCAGAGTTACACTTCCCTGGCGGAAATAGGAAGCTCCGAAGAGTGCCTTTCCAACTCATGCATACCGCATTCGGAAAGTCCTCCGATACCAAGGATCTCACCTTTGTGAAGATCAAGGTTCAGGTTCTCGATCTGCCCTTTTACTGTCACGTTCTTTGCAGAAAGAACAACTTCGTCAGATACTTTCTCGCCGTAGTCAGTACGATAGTAGCTGTCACCGATCTCACGGCCTACCATTAAGGCTTTCAGTCTGTCAGGTGTAGCTTCTTCCTTTGTGATGGAACCGATCTTCACACCATCTCGAAGTACACTGATATTATCAGACTGCTCGATAACCTCCTCAAGGTCATGGGAAATAAAGATTACGCAGTTTCCTGTGTCACGAACCTTGTGCATTACCTTGAAAAGCTCTTCACGGCCTTTCTGTCCAAGTGCTGTTGTTGTCTCGTCTACAACCAGAACCTTCGGATTAAAGTAGGTAGATTTTACGATCTCTACCAGCTTACGATCCTCGAAGTTGTAATCATCGATCACCTTAGTTGCATCAATATAGTTGAATCCGTAACTGTCCAGATATTCCTGGGCTTTCTTGTTCATTGCTGCGGTATTTTTGATACCACATTTAGTAAACTGATCCTCGTTTCCAAGGAAAATATTCTCTGCTACAGTCAGTCCGGAAAGTGTTCCGATCTCCTGTACGATAATGGCTACACCCTGATGGTTGGCTTCAACCTGGTTGGTTGCGGTGATCTCTTTTCCTTCAAGGATAAACTTGCCGGAATCTTTCTGGTAAATACCTGTCAGGCAGGATGTTAATGTAGATTTACCGGAACCGTTTTCACCGATCAGTGCGTGGATCTCACCTTTATTAAAGGTAAAGGAAACGTTGTCCAGGGCGTGTGTGATGCCAAAATGTTTATCAATATTTTCTGCTCTTAATAATATTTCACCCATAATCGTTCTCCTTATTTTACTACAAGACCTTTAACCGGTTTAGTTGTCAGTGCAACGATAACCAGCAGAGCAACACCTGTTACTACGTTCTGGATCGTAGTCGGAGCTCCCAGTGCAACGAAACCGTTGAACATAAGCTGAATGATCATTTCACCGATTACAATAGCGATAACCGGATGGCCATATTTCTTAAATGCCAGTCCAAAGAATGTTCCCATCAGAGGAGTAAAGTTACGGCTCATAGAGGAAAGGTTGGAAGCTGATGTCATGGAAGTACCAAAACTGATTGTCAGGATTGCCTGAAGTCCGAAGAAAAATCCTGCAAGAGTAAATGCTACGATCTTATATTTCGGAACATTTACACCCATGTTCTTGGCTACAACTTCGTTACTTCCGATGGCGTAAGTATAAGTACCGATTTTTGTATATTTCAAAATGAATGCGCAAAGCAGATATGCGATCAGTGCCAGGATCAGATTGACCGGATAATCACCAAATGCTCTGTAGTCTGCTGAAAGTATTACGTTCTTTCCGTTTGTGGCGTATACACTGAAGGCCTCATAGATCAGGGACAGCGCACATGTAACGATCAGGGAAGAGATATGTAATTTAATATAAACAATACCATTGATGAGACCAATGATCGTACCACAGATCAGCGGTGCAATGATAAGACCGGCATAACCGAATTTTTCACTTGCATTGCAGGCGATAATGGATGAAAGTACGATATTGGCACCAACGCTCATATCGAAAGGTCCCATTACGCAGATAAAGTAGAGGCCACATCCGCCAACTGCGTAAATTAATGCTGATTTCATGTAAGTGGCCAGTTTCTCCGGGGAACCGAAAGTAGTCGGTGCAAGTACTTTAAATACTGCCCAGAAAACTACAAGCATAAGAACCAGAAGGCCGATTCCATAATACTGGCTTTGTTTGAGTTTTTTCATAACCATTCTCCTTATCCAATTCATCGCCCGCCAAAAGCAGGAGGTCACACGCTTCATCAGGGTTTGGCCTTTTGCTTCGAGCGGGCACTGACAATTACCTCTTAAAAGTTTCTCCACTGCCCTTTGGAGAAAAGGCAGTGGAGCACAAGTTCATCATATTAGTTGCTGTGACGGGAAATAACATCATCAATAGAAAGTGATGTAGCTGCTTTGTTCAGATCATCAAGCTGTATCCTGCTAATTCCACAAGCTCTTCATCTGTGTATGGATCGTCATCTACAAAGTATTTCTTGTAGTTTTCATAGTCTTCGGAAGAAGATACATACAGGTATGGGAACTGGATTTCGTATCCGAAGGATCCTTCATCTTTTACATAGTTGCCTTTGATTGCGTTATATGTGATAAGGAATGCATATAACGGGTCGCAGAAGTGTCCGCCTGATTCAGCAAACATTCCGCCTGATTCAAGCTGCTCGCCAAGGTCATCAAGGAAGTCTGTGGAAACAACGTCGATCTTTCCTGTAAGTCCTTCGTTTGCCAGAGCACCGATGGAACCAACAAGCGGGTCACCGCCACCACCTGCAACGATCAGAGCGTCCATATCAGGGTTGGAATTGTAAAGGGAAAGAGCTGCTGCTGCACCTTCTTCAGAAGATGTGTTAGCATATACAGGCTCTGTGATTGTTGCCTGATCATCAGGATTAGCTTCGTTCCATTCGTCAACTGCCTGTTTGTAACCTGTCCATCTCTGCTGGAATGTAGCATCACCAACTGTCCATGCCTCAAGGCCGATGTTTCTGTCACCGTTCTCAAGAAGCAGGTTAACCAGTGTATATCCGTTTGTTACTTCGTCTTCATGAACTGCACCAAGATAATACTGTGAGTTGCATGCTGTCTGATATACTTCAGGGCTGTTCTCTTCGGAGATGATACGATAGAACTGTGTAAGGTAAACCTGATTTGCATCACATGTCTGGATGGCAGATGTCATTTCAGAGTCTGCAGAGTTACAGATTACGATACCGTTACATCCTGCTGCGCAAAGCTGTTCAACAGAAGCTGTAACCTGCTCAGATACGTGGCCCTGGTCAACATACATTACATTAACACCAAGAGCATCTGCTGCTTTGTCAATGATTTTTTTACTCTGGCTTCCAAGTACGTCTGTGGAGCTCCAGATTGATACGCCGATTGTGATGTCGTCATCGGCTGCCTGTGCTGTAACTGCACCAGCCGGTAAAGAACCAACCATTGCTGCTGTTGCTGCGATAGCGACTGCTTTTCTCATTCTTTTTTTCATGTTGTAAAACCCTCCTTGAAAAATTTTGGTTTCTTATTTTTTTGAACGGAAGTTTTTCCGGGCTTTCCGTTCCTCTGTGATTATATTAAACCATACTTTGCCTTTGGTCAGTTAGGACATATTTGGAAAATTTTGTTGCACATTTGACCAGTTTATATATAAAGCTTGGACAAAATATGAACAAGTCAAGCAAAATGCCAGTAACTTGTATGTTTTCTCTATTGTTTATAGCAATTCCATAAAATAATGCAATCAAGACAGTTCAGCAGAGTGCGAAGGACAAGGAAGGTACCTGCAGGCGTGCTGACGCACGGCAAAGATGTCTTCCAAAAAAGTCCTCTGTATCCATTCGATTCGATAAGAACCACCATACAGAGGACTTCCGCTTTCGTTACTGTCCACTCAATTCTACCTGAGTTTCTTCCATATTAATTATATTATTATAATTGCGTAAACTTATTCCGATACTCCCTCGGGCTGCATCCCATCTTCTTTCGGAACACCCTGCTGAAGTAGTTATAATCATCATATCCCACCAGAAACGAAATCGTCTCCAGCTTCTTGTCCTGATCTTTCATAAGCTCTGCCGCTTTCTCCATCCGGATTCTGGTAAGAAATGCAATGATCGTCTCACCGTATTTCTGACTGAAAGTCCTGGAAAGATAGCTTGCATCCATATGATACTGTTCTGCCAGAGCAGTGAGTGTAATATTCTCATGATAGGAACGCTCAATATATTTATGGATCTGCTCTACCTGCTGCATAATAGAACCTGCATCAGAGCTTTTATCTTCTCCGTTCTCCCATAAGCTGTCCAGCAGGATTTTCAGGGATACAAGCAGAGAGTGTGCATTGAGACATTTCATATAATAATCAATGTTATCCATGGCTTCCTCTGCCTGTGCGGTAAGCTCCGGGCATTTCTCCTGAACATAACGGTAAAGGATTCCTGTAATCCTGCCCGCATACTGTTTCACATCCAGGTAAGTCCAGTTTCCATCATCACACTGTCTGAAATTACAGGTCTTAAAGATCAGCTTCTCTGCCTCTGCCTTCTGTCCCGTTGTCAACAGATGGTACAACTCCGTCTCCATATGTGCAGGTGCTGATTTCCCAACCATCTGCGTTTCACTGTTTCTTGGCAGCTCTCCGGTTTTCTCTTCCGGACAGGAAGGATACTGTGTTCCCTGTTAAACGGACGGGTAATCAGTGTTGAGATCAGTTCTCTGTAAACTGTACCGATATCATCCAGTGAACTTGTCTGCTCATGGAGCACAACAGAAACAGGGCCGTATTCTTCCAGCGGAAACTCCTTCAGAATATTTTCCGCCAGTGCTCTGAATTCCTTTGCATCAGCAGTCTTTACAATAAGAAATTCACTCATCTTATTGCTGTTGTTAAAAATAATCGCATTCTCCTCCAGACCGGTCAATTCTCTCAATCTGGACTTGATATTCCAGGACATCTGCAGATTATCATGTTCAAACTGCTCCGCAATCTCTGTAATATTGTAAAATTTAACCATCAGTGTGGCTACTTCCGAAAATGTATTCGTGCTAGATACATGAGTCTGGGATGCTGACTGCCCGTACAGTTTTCCGGAAAGCAGTGCCGAGTATTCACTGTCTTCCAGAAATGATGACAGCTTATGTTTCTGAAGCTTGCTGGTCTCATCCTGCTTTTTTGTATTCTCCCGCTCTTCCAGAAGTCCCAGTGCCTTGGTAAGCACCTTTACCATCTCTTCTTTTCCCACAGGCTTCAGAAGATAATCCAGACCGCCGGAAACAAATACACCCTTTACCTTATCAAAGTCATCATAGCCACTGATGGCAATGGTAATGATTTCAGGGTATTCATTCTGCAAACGCTGCAGTAATTCCAGACCGCTCAGAAATGGCATATTAATATCTGTGAGAATAATATCCGGTTTTTCTTCGGCAATCCTCTCTATAACCTCTTCCCCGTCACATGCAGGCTCCAGAAATTCCAGGGAATACTCCTCCCATGGTATCAGGTTCCGGATATTTTCCCTGCTCCAGAATTCATCATCTGCAGCAAGAACCTTATATTTCATATTTTTCATTGTCTCTCTCCTTGCTCATTTTTGAACATTTTCGTAACTATTCAGTAGTCTACTATCCCGCGAGGTGTTTTGGCACGTAAGTACCAAATCCCGAGACATACAAGCCAAAATGCCATCACCGCAGGTGATTTTTAATGCATTTTGCTCGTAACTGTGAAGGTACTGAACAGTTACACATTTTCCATATCACCGGAATTCTCCGTAGAAACAGCCGGGACTGTGATCGTCACAGTTGTCCCCTCGCCCGCTGTACTTTCAATATGCAGTCCGTATTTCTCTCCGAAAAGCCTCTTCAGACGCGCATTAACATTCAGGATTCCAATGGAGATGCCGGATTCCACACGTTTCATATCATTCTGATCCAGCAGACGGTTCATAGATTCCGCATCCATTCCCGCACCATTATCCTGAACTGTGATCACCAGATTCTCATTCACATGTTCTGAACGGATCAGAAGCTTTTTGTCCTTACGGCGGACGTTTCTGAGACCATGTGTAAGTGCATTCTCCACAACCGGCTGGATGCAGATACGCGGCATCTGATCTGCCAGTGTATCGCTGTCAATCTGATAATCGTAAGCTATCGTTGAGCCATTTCTCACATCCATAACATAGAGATAATTTCTCACATGCGCCATTTCATTCTGCACAGTGGAAAGCTCATCTGTCATATTCAGACTGTAGCGGAAAATTGCAGACAGTGAATGACACATACCGCTTACCATCGGACAGTTCTGAGCATTGGCAATCCCGCTCATGGTATCCAGTGTATTATAGAGGAAATGGGGATTGATCTGCGCCTGCAGCATTTTGTATTCCGTACGCTCTACCAGCATTTTATGCTGCAGTTCTTCCTGCGCCATGACCTGCATACGGTCAAGCATTTCATTAAATTCCGTACCCAGCGTAGTCAGCTCCTGGGACCATCCTACGGGCTGCACCCGAAGCTGGGTTTCTCCGTCCTTGATCCGCGTGATAGTGCTGCTCATCTCTTCTACAGGCTTTGTCATCCACTGAGACACAAACAATACGATCACCATAATTGCAAGGATCATGGCTCCCATTATAATAAGAAGTGTTCGAATCAGTGTCTTCTGCGTTGCAGTGAGAAGAGACTGTGAGACAAGCACAAATGCCTCCAGATTATAATTCTCCTGAGACACCTGGATCAGATAATTCCCATCATACTCCTGTTCCAGTTCACCGGATTTATAATGACTTTGTACAACCTTTGCAAGCTGTTTCTGGATTCTGCACTGACTCTCTGAAGCCTCCCCGGTCATTGCGATCACCCGGTCATTTAATGGCTGCAGCCACAGACATACCTGCTCTACATCTACATATTTAGCCATGATAGAAGTAAGTGCGCACTGTTAATATCACAGACCAGATACCCCAGGGCATTCCTGTCTGCATCATAATTATGCAGTTTCAGCACAAATCGCACAATATCTTTCTTTGCGGCAGAATTGTGATATCCGGAAATCATCAGATCTGTACGTTTTCCATGCACATAATCATAAACCCGTTCTGAATTATCATCATACTCTGCCTTGTAAATATCTTTGGGATATGTAACTGAATTGTAGCGGTAGCTGCTGATCAGATGATCCTTTGTATCATAAAGATACATGGCAAGAAGCTGATCCTCCTTTGTAAAACGTTTCCTTGCAAAATACCAGCTTCTCCAGTAATAATCCTTCATGTCTGTATCTTTTTCCGCAGCTTCACGCATAGCTGCGATAAGATCCTGCTCACTGTAGATCGTAAGCATTTCCCCTCGTATTGTGTGGATAAAATTAGACAGATCTGTCTGCATTTTATTCAGAGAAATCTCATGATCTGAAATGCTCTCTGCACGAATCTGTCTGCGCAGAGACTGATGAAACAGAAATGTCTGCAGAAGAAGTGCGAACACTACACTTGCAATGCACAGAACAAGCAGTGCCCTCCGCATTGTCCACCTTTTTTTCATTATTCCTTCCCCCTCATGTCAAGCGGATAAAAATCATCCGCTTTGTTATGCGGCTCTACATCGAATAACTGCTCCGCAGTTTATTCGGTTAGATACCTGATAATTCTGTAGCAATTCCTGTAAATTTCACATTCTGATAAACAGATACAAATTGCATTATCTACAAAAAATCACCATATATCCTTATCATAATTATACATTATCACAATTATAATACAGTAATTTTGCATTGAAAAGCAAAACAGGAAACTTCCATCAAAAAAACAGCAGTAAAGTGTATGTCAATCCAATCCACCTTACTGCTGCCTGTTTTCCTGATAACATCTAACTCAATATTTGTCAAACAGATATTCACAATCCGCTTCGCTGGCTGCTCATAATTTTATGTTCAGTAACACCCTTTGCGGCATATTTACTTTTCAATATGTACTGCACCTACTGCGCGGATATTCATTGGATATACGTTCTCTTTTCCGGCAAATTCAGAAATATAGGAAACATAGTTCTCTGTTTCTTCTTCCGGCACTACGCACATGATAACACCGGCAAATCCGCCTCCATGGATACGGCAGATACCTTTGCCCAGTTTCTCAAGGAAGAGATCTGTAAGAGCAAGCGCAACAGAAATCTTCTGCTCTGTATATGCTTTGATCGGATAGCAGTTCTGAAGTAATTCCCAGGAAGATTTTCCTGATTCACTGAGTAGCTTCAGTACAGTCTCACCATCTTTCTCTTCAACTGCTTTTGCAGCTCTCTCTACACGTTCGTTCTCTTTGAAGAAATGAATCGCTCTTAAGATTGCTCTGTCATTATCGATCTTATCCATATTTGCAAGCACTTTGTCAAGAGTTGTCTCACAGAGAAGCTCTGCTCCTGCTGCCTTGGCTGCTTCTTTCATTTCCATAGGGATCTCAGAGTATTCTTCACTTAAATCAGCATGACCTTTTCCTGTATTAACGATTACAAGATGATGATCATAATCATGGAAAGAGAAGTTTACTTTCTCATATTTTGGATTCTCTCTGTCTGAGAAGTCCAGAAGGATCGGTCCGCCAACTGCACATGCAAGCTGATCCATTAATCCGGAAGCCTTCAGCCAGTAAACATTCTCAGCATACTGTCCTGCTTTTGCATAGTTGATGTATGTCATTGCACCATCATTAAAGAAATAATTAATGATGGAACATACCAGCATTTCGAAAGATGCAGAAGAGCTTACACCTGCTGCGCGGATTATATTTGTAGTCACATAAGCATCAAAACCAGCTACTTTAAAACCGAATTTCTGAATAGCTTCCACCATACCTGCTACCAGAGATACGGTTCCCTGAGCCTTCGGTACGCTGGCAAGATCATTGATGTCTACGACAACTTCCTTGTCATATCCTTCACTGGTGATACGGATAACACTGCTGTTGTTCGGGTAAGCTGCACCGATGGTATCCATATCAATGCTGCCTGCGATTACGCGACCGCCATTATGATCTGTATGGTTTCCGATGATCTCTGTTCTTCCCGGTGCTGTAAAAAATTCTGCTATATCATGATGGTAAATTTCTGCGAAATGATCAGCTACAGCCTGAAAACGTGCTGCTGATTTCTCTGCTTCGCCGTAAATACGTGTCAATTCATTTTTATTTGGAATATTCATTGTAAAAATCCTCCGTTCATTTTTCCGGTCTGACCGCTGATACATAGTTTTATGAGTACTATGTACTGACAATTTTCACGGTTTACAGTGGCAGTGCAGGTGTGAAAACCAGCGGCAGACGGGAATATGTGTATGAAAGTTTGGGAGCAGCCTTATCAGCTACACTCTTGAATTAAAGTATACCCTGCTGTGTCATAAAATTCCTTGATAATCTAAGGGGAAAATAGTAAAATCTTGCGTTTATATCTATATAAGTGTACAATATATTATATAAGTCATCAACAGCAATTTCGCATAATGGTCTTTCTCTGATGCAGCAGGTTGTCTGCAATATTTTCCGGAATTGCTATAAGATAGGATAATTAAAGATCATCATATATTCTCAATGGAGGACGCATATATAATGGCAGAGATCATAACCGACGGCTCACAGAAAGAACTGAAGAAACATGGCAGTGATGAATTTCCTTTGCTGGTAAGCTACGAGAAACTTTCCGGCTACAAATCCGGCTCCTTTCTCTGGCACTGGCATCCTGAGATAGAAATCACCCTTGTCCTGGATGGACAGATTCTCTATAAAGTAAACCAGTGTACCTACCACATGAAAGCAGGAGATATCCTTCTGGGAAATGCCAATGTACTCCACGCAGGCTTCATGGAAGATATGAAAGACGGCAAATATGTCTCCATCACTTTTCTGCCAAAGATTATCTATGGTTCCTACGGAAGTATCCTGCGCAGGAAATATGTGGAGCCATTTTTACACAATTTCTCCATTCCTGCAGTCTACATTGACTATTCGCAGCCCTGGCATGAAATTTTTTCCGAATATGTGAGAGAAATCATAACTCTGTATGAAGAGAAAAAGGAATTTTACGAACTGGATATCACCGGAACTCTGCAAAAGCTGTGGCGCTGTATGCTGCAGAATCTTCCGGAGAACCTCCCCTATACGGAACACAGCAAACTGGAACGAAACCGTATGCGTGAGATCATGGATTATCTGGAACACAATTACATGAATAAAATCCAGATGAAAGATATCGCAGAGGAAATCCACCTCTGCGAGAGCGAATGCAGCCGGTTATTCAAGAGATACATGAACGTATCCCTGTTTACATTTCTGCAGGAATACCGGGTGGAACGGAGCCTTGAATTTCTCCTCAGCTCCGACGACAGCATCATGGAAGTCGCCCAGAAATCCGGCTTCACAGACTCCAACTACTATGCCAAGGTATTCTCCAGAGTGAAAGGCTGCAGTCCGCAGAAGTACAGGAAACAAAACACCAAAAAAGAATAATACAACATACGAAAGGAATTAAATAAATTTCTTCCGGCCGTTCAGCATCAGGCACGTTATGTGAAATTACTTGAGGAATAATCTATCAAAAAAACTGCCTGATAAAAATTACCAAGATTATCCTTCCTGTCATATACACAGACAAATAAAAACTGCTATATCAAACATTTCCTGATATATGTTTCTTTGAATAACAAGCCAAATATATCATTCTTGTTTCTATAGCAGTTTTTAGTCAGTCCCCGTCTTTATATTCTTTCGGTAACTCTCGAAATACTTTTTATTCTATTACTTTATACACAGCAGTTCCAAATGCAGGAAGTGTACATCTTCCTGTTGCTTCTGTTTTATCATAAAGTGCGATCATTGGTTTCTGAAGTGTATATTCAATCTTTTCAGCCTGATAGTTTAATACAAAAATGTATTTCTCTCCATCCTTCTCACGCATAATCACTTCCGCTGTTTCCGGAGCTTCAATATATTCTTTAAATGGCTCTTTAATCTTCAGATAATCAAACAATGCTTCAGTATTTTCCTTATTGAAAGTTGCCCCCAGATGTAATACCTGTCCTTTGCCAACTGCATGGCAGGTAAGCGCAGGATTTCCTTCATAATAACTGTTTCCATAGATGGCCAGTGTTTTTGTGCCTTCCAGCGGTGTAATAATATCATTAAATACTGGCATTGGAATTTTCTTATCGCTAAACTCTGCAAATACCTCGTCTTCTGCAGGACTTGTAAATGTAAAATCACGTACATCTGTACCGGTAAGTTCTGCCAGCAGCCCCGGCTGTGGAAGCATCACACATTTACCATTCATATCTTTATAACCTGAACGGCATCCGATAACCAATGTTCCGCCCTGCTCAATATATTCTTTCAAAAGTTTCACGCGTTCTTCACTGATCAGAACCGGATGTGCATAAAACAGTACCGGATATTTCGTCAGATCTGTAAGTTCACTGTCCTCCTGCAGATATACAATGTCATATGGTGTATGTGTCAACTGAGCAGCTTTAAAGATTCCCTGTTCGCTTGCTCCTGCTACTCTGTTATGCCATACATCTACAGAAGTATCCCATTCATTATCATAATCCTTAACGATTGCAAATGCTGCTTTATATTCTGAATTGCATACACCGTCAATTGCTTTTAACTTCTTATAGAAATCCTGAACCTCTCTGTATTTACGATTCTCGCGATTATCATAATCCAAAATTCCATGCCAGTAGATTTCTGTACCAAATGTACAGGTTCTCCAGCGGAAGAAAGAAATATAATCAGCACCATGAGCTACACTCTGCATTGCCCAGAGAGTTAACTGTCCCGGACGCGGAGACGGTGCTTCCATTCTGGTTGTCCAGCCATTTCCACCGGACTGCTGTTCCATAATTCCAAAATGAGGGCAAATAGAACGTATCTCTGCGAGATTATGAGACCATTTACGATCATTCAGATCATCACTGTGCAGCGGATCACGATCCAGACCAAATGCAAAATCCGGATAAGAATCATAACAATAAACATCAAGAGACTCTTTCTCCATTTTATGATTGTCGAGATTCCAGAATTTACCATTTGTTGTGATATAGTCTCCCGGTTTTACATATTTTTGATAATCTCTGCCTGCATTTTACAGAAATGACGGGCACTCTCTGAAATAAATCTGATATAATCCAGATGCTGATGAGGATTAATTCCCCGAGTTAAAACCGGGCGCAGAACATAAATCTGATCCCATGCTGTATAAGTCTGATTCCAGAAGGTAGTTCCCCATGCTTCATTTAATTTCTCCAGAGTTCCATACTGTTTTCTGAGAAATTCACGAAACGCAACAGAATCTGCCTCTGAATAAAACTCATCCACTTCACAGTTGATTTCATTATCAATCTGCCATCCACGATTGCCGGATGTTTCGCATAATGAGCAGCTTCTCTCTCCACAACCCTTGCACAAAGTCTCTGATAAACCGGTGAGTTATAATTATAATGTCTTCTTCCTCCATGTCTGAGAAGCACACCATCTTTCCGTGCATTTAAGACTTCCGGATATTTCTCTGTCAGCCATGCAGGAGGAGTTGCTGTAGGTGTTCCGAAGATAACTTTCATCTGCTTTTCACTGCATAGGTCCAGAAATTCATCAAAGAAATCATAGGTAAAAACACCTTCCTCCGGCTCTACTTTGCTCCATGCAAACTCTGCAATACGGATCACAGAAATTCCGGCCTTCTTCATTCTGTCAAGATCATCTGCCCAGAGTTTCTTATCCCAGTGTTCCGGATAATAACAGGTTCCCATTGTCAGTTCGTTCCATTTGTAGTTCTGTTTTGCATTCATTGTCATGTCCTCCACCAAACATTTATATTTCATTCTGAGTATGATTGCCAGGTACCTGCATTACAGGAATCCTGAAAGTCACCTCTGTTCCTTCTCCCGCTACACTTGTCACATGAAATTCACATGCTTCTCCATATAACAAATTCAGCCTTCGATATACATTACTCAATCCAATACCGCTTTTTTTATTTTTATCACTATAATTCTGAATGACCTGTTTTAACTGCTCTTCATCCATGCCTTTTCCATTATCCGTCAGATTAAACTGAAGATATTTGTTATCACATAGCTGAATATTGATCCACAGGATTCCTTTTTCAATCTGTTCTTCCAGACCATGTACAATACTGTTTTCTATAACCGGCTGAATGATAAAGCTTGGTATATAGAAATTCAGCACTTCATCAGGAATATTATGTCTGATCTCTATTTTGTCTCCAAACCTGTATTTCTGGATAAATAAATAGTTATCTACAACCTCCATTTCCTGTTTTATCGTATAATAGTCTTCCCTTTTAATACTTGCCCGGAGAAATTTTCCCAGAGTAACTGCCAGATCCGTTATTTCACTGTTTCATTGAAAAACCAAGCCAGCTTATCGTATCCAGGCAGTTATACAGAAAATGAGGGTTGATCTGCATTTTCAGAAATTCAATCTCAGCCTCTCTGTTTGCAATTTCCAGCGTATAATTCTTCTCTATCAGATTCTGTACCTTATCCGCCATCTGGTTATAAACCATACCAATCTGGCTGATCTCATCCTGACTTTCCACCTTGAATCGGGAATCAAAGTTTCCTTCCTGATATGCAGTCATACTATCTACCAGTTTCTTTGTCGGTTTTACCATAACTCTGGCAGCATATCTCATTATTATCAGAGAAACCAAAAGCACGATTCCAAACGTAATAAGTACACTCACCAGTGCAATTCCTATATTCTTCCACAACTGCCCCACATTGATAGTGGAAACCAGAAGCCATCCATTATTCACATACTGATATGTAAAATAGCTATTCTCTCCTGTACTGGGATCCTTGACAATTTTTACATTCTTAAAGTCTCTCGTTTCCAGTGGAAAAGAATTTCCATACATATTTTTCTCACTGGATACGATAATGTCCATATCATTATTCAAAAGGTAAAAACGATTTTTATACGTGCTGGGAACAGATTGAAGTTTTTCGCTGAAATATGAATTTTTACACTCAATAATCATATATCCGATAGGTTTAAAATCATCAACACTTAGAATGGCACGATATAACCCAATCATTCCATTTTCTTCATCGTCTGCCCACAGTGTCCCTCCATTTTGGTCATAGATTTTTTCTTTTGTAATATCATCTGCTTTGATTCTTTTACCAGAGGTCCTATTACAATTTCCACATTATCCAGAGAAAAAAATCCTGGCCGAAACAATTCCCGGGACATTAAAAACACTTCCTCGGATTTCGCTGGAAATCGCTGCTTTTTCAGTTTGAAAGGATGTATTTTCCGGATTCACCAGTGTCTGATAATTGATTTCTTTTAAGTTCTTTTGCACACTGTTATTGATCAGAATCGACACAGAAAGCTGATCAATCTGGCTGATTCTTTCTTCCAATCCTGTTTCTGCTGCTACAGTAACATCGTTCATATGTGATCTTGCCTGTGAGTTATAAACACTGGAAAAACGAATTCCGAAAACAACCATCAGAACAACACATGAGACAAACATTAACAGCATATAGACTTTAAAAATCTTATTCATCAAACTTCCATTTGTTTTTAAAACACCAGTTTGTTTTAATTTATCGCGCCTTCTCATATCACTTTCCATTTCCTGATTTACTATTCAGTATTTCATAAAGTCCCGGGAAATTTTCACCATTTTCATTTCTATAATTTGACGGCGTACATCCAAATGTTTTCTTAAACAGCTGTGAAAAATAATGCTGGTCATTAAACCCTGTTTTTTCACACACATCACTTATCTTTTCACCTGTTTTGATAAGACTGGCTGCACACATCAGGCGGATTCCGTTTAAAATATCTACAAAAGTGTAACCTGTTTCTTTTTTATCTTACGTGAAATGTAACTCTCTGAAAAATGATATTTCTCAGCAAGGTCTGATAAAGAAATATTCTGTTCATAGTTCTGTGCAATATCTGTCAAAATAGATTTAATCGTATTGGACGACTGTACAAAAAGACTGTTTACCTGCGATACCGCATCATGCTTTTCCCCAAATTCATCCTTCTGGCTTAATAACTTCTGTTCAAATCTTTTCTGTTCCAGACGGTGCATAACGTTATGCATTGTTTCCATCAGTTCATTTGGAGAAAACGGTTTAAGCAGATATTCATATACACCATATCGCATTGCCGATCTTGCATATTCAAATTCTGAAAATCCAGATAAAAGTACAACGGCCACATCCATAGACCGTTCTTTCACCATCTGCGCCAGTTCCAGTCCACTGAAACCGGGCATTCTGATATCAAAAATAACCAGATCGATCGATGTGCTCAATAAAAGTTCTTTCGCTTCTACTCCATTTGCAACCGAATACACATCTGTAATTCCTATTGATTTCCAGTCAAGACTCAGCAGTCCCCTGCGAATTACAGCCTCATCATCTGCAATCAACAAATTCATAACATTACCACCTTTTCCTGATTCAAAGAATCACTGCCCCATATAAGAAGCAGTGATTTCTTTTTTCTGAATCATATCATCCTTTTACGGCGCCTGCAACCATACCTTCCATAATCTGTTTATGTAATAAGATATAAACTACAACGCTGGGAATAATTGTAATAATAACCGCCGCGATCATACCTACATAGTCTGTAGAATACATCGCCTGGAAGTTGGTAAGTCCTACCGGCAGCGTCATTTTTGAACTGTCCGTGAGAAAAATTCTCGGCAACAGAAGATCATTCCACACATTGATAAACTGAACGACTGCAACTGTTACAACTGAAGATTTTGCTATTGGCAGGATAATCTTAAAGAAGCACTGAAATACCGTACATCCGTCAATAATTGCTGCCTCTTCAAGTTCTGTAGGAATACTTCTCATAAATCCGCAGATAATGAAAATGGCCATCGGAAATCCTACAGCAATCTGCGGAATAATAACAGCAAGATGTGTATCCAGAAGCCCCATCCCCTTAAAAATAGAGAACAGAGGAATTACCAGAGCATAAATAGGAATCATCATTCCTAAAAGGAAAATACTATGTGTAAGGTTTGCAAGCTTCCAATGCATTCTGGCAATTGCATAAGATGCCATTGTTGCAAGGATTACAGTAACCAGAACCGCAGAAACAGTAATAATAACTGAGTTTCCAAAGTATCTGAATACACCACCTTTTACAACTGCATTTACATAGTTTGTCATTGACCACTGTTCCGGTAATCCCCATGTATTCGTATACAATTCAGCATTCGTTTTAAATGATGACAAAAACAGCCATACAAGAGTAGATACAAAGAATCGTAAACCCGATCAGCGATACATATTTAATAACGAGCCATATATTTTCTGAGGTACTTCTCTTCATTTCCCAACACCTCCTACACTGTTTCGTCTGTCTTGAATACTCTGTTGGAAATTCCTACAGATAACATACACAGTAACATTAAAACAACACCGATTGCACTGGCATATCCATAATTCAGAATATTAAATGACTGATAATACATATATGTAGACATAACCTCTGTTGCATGGTTTGGTCCACCTGAAGTCATAACAGCAACCAGATCGTAATATTTCAGAGAACCTGTAATAATCAGAACCGCGTCAATTTTCAGGATTGGTTTGATAAGCGGAAATGTGATGTACTTAAACTGCTGCCAGCCTGTAGCACCATCAATCTCAGCAGCCTCATAGAAAGAAGAATCAATATTTCTCATTGCAGCTAGCTGAATTACCATATGATAACCAACATACTGCCACATGATAACAATAATGATACAAAGCATTGCTGTCTCTTTGTTAGCCAGCCACATCTGCTGCAGACCGCCAAGTCCGATTGCCTTTAAGAATCCATTCAAAAGACCATAGTTACCATTGTAAATGAATGTCCATGTAAGACCAACTGCTACACCACAGATTACGCATGGAAGGAAAAATACAGTCTGGAAAAATGATGCACCTTTGATTTTTTTGAAGATTGCATTACCAAAGAACATTGCTAATGGCATATGTGCCACCAAAGATCCGACAACCATCAGAATATTATTTCCAAATGCATGTTTAAATGTTTTATCACTGAAAAGACTCAGATAATTTTTGATTCCTACAAAGTTCATCTTTGACATCAGGTCTGTATCAAATAATGAAAGATACACATTATAAAAGATAGGAGCTAATGCAAAGATTGCATAAATAATAAATGCAGGCAATACAAAAAGTGCTATGGTTTTCTTATTACCCATTACTTTATTCATAGACAACTCTCCCTTTTAACAAGCGAAACCCGATGTAAAATCTCAGGTTCCGCCAGTTTATTTAACAATCTGTTTATTTACTCTTGCTTTCTGCATAAGACTGCAGGGTATCAAATGCTTCCTGCACATCATCACCGTTTGCAATTCCAATTGTTGTATTGTTAAATTCATTTCCAAGATCAGTATCTACACGGTCAAACCATGGTGTCTGTACCTTTACATCTCCCAGAAGATTTATGAAATCTGCACACAGCGGTGTTAATTTTGAATTGTCGATATCAAAGTTTGTACTTGGGGTACGTCCATAATCATAAAGTAATAAAGAAGTTGATTCTTCGTTTGTCATATATTTTAACAGCGCTACTGCAGCATCTACATTCTTGCAGTTCTTAGTAATCGCATAAGAAGTATCAACAGAACCAACTTCTACACCTGCATATTCTTCATTTACTGCCGGCATTAAGAAGCAACTAATATTTTCTGCTTCTGCAGCATTCTCTTTCTTATCCAGATTGGAGATTTCCCAACATCCGTTGAAGTACATCGCTGTCTGTCCATTTGCAAATTGTAACTGTGCCTCTTCTCTTGATACTCCGGTAAATCCATCTTCGAAATATCCTTTATTAACTTCTTCCTGGAACAGTTTACCAGCTTCAACCATACCTTCATCGTTCCATTTTCCTGTGCCGTCTTTTAGAGAGTTGAATAGATCCTCGCCTTTAATTCCATCACTCAGCTGCTGGATATACTGAGATACAAGCCATGCATCATCCGCTGTAGAAGCTAATGCAACAGGTGTAACTCCATTTTCTTTTAATGTGTCGCATACCTGAACATACTCATCATATGTAGTCGGAACTTCAAGACCATATTTATCAAAAATTGCTTTGTTATAATACATGATAGCTGTACTCTGCTGAGTTGGGATTGCATATACTTCGCCATCATATGTTAAAGGATCTAAAATACCTCCATTGAAACTATTTTTCCAGTCCTCGTCTTCATCCAGATATTTCTGAATGCTGACGACCTTATCACCATTTACAAAGTTTTCAAGATATCCAAGTGGCCATGTAAAGATAATATCTGGTTCAGAGTCAGAAGCCATCATTGTTGTCAGTTTTGTCTTATAGTCAGCGTTGGTTATGTTCTGAATTTCTACCTTACTCCATACTCGTTGGACTCATTAAATCCATCAACGATCTTACGGTATCCTTCCATAAATGCATCTGAATCAGAACCGTTCATCATAATAGTCATTGTTTCTGAACTGCTGTCTGCTTTTGAGTCTGAAGAATCAGAACTTCCACCATTGCTTCCACAGCCGGTAAGCATACTTGCAGCCATTGCACCGATCAGTAAACACACTGTAAATTTTTTCATCTTATTTCTTTCCTCCTTGATTGTGATATTTGTATATATCTCTGTGTTTTCTATAAGAATATTTTATCAATTTTCACCTTCATTTAAAGAAAGAATTATGTCCTTTTTGTTTGTTATTTTGTCATTCATTTGTTAATTTTTTTTCTTTTATAGTTTTTGCACAATATAATATCAATATTTAAAGGCAATATAAAACACAGGAATATCTATAAGAAAAATCTCCCTGTGTTTTACATTACCTATATCTTATGCTTCTTCAACAATTTTTATATTCCATGGTGAAACGTGATGCTTTCTCCATCCTGTACAGATTCTCCTGATAACAACTCTGTACCATTTTTGCCATAATAAGAAACTTTCTGTTCTTCTGCGGAATAGTTCAGGATATATCTGACACATTTTCCCAGATCGTTGGTTCCTTTTCTTACGATCACCGGCCATCTGTATTCCGGAAGCTCTACCTCAACGCTCCTAAGTGCTTCTGTGATCACTGCTTTTAAAGTGTTGTCATCTGTCATGCAACCAATGTAGATGGCAGTTCCTTTTTCATAATGATTCTTAGTGATTGCTGCATATTCTTTCCAATTATAATGATCATAAGATGCCAGAACTTCTGCTTCCTGTGGCATTAATAATTCCATGAATACTTTAGCTGTTGCAGGCACATCTGTATTTTCTTCAGTCTCAATATTTTCTTTTGTTTCATTTTTCTTATCTGCTTCATCTGCACCACTTTCTCGGATAATACTTCCAGTCAGTCCGACATTCTTCGGGAAGGTAAACTGCTGATAGTTGATTCCGAAGCAGTTACTTAAAATATGCGGCTGAATTTCATGACTTACCTTAATATTCTCATTCGCAAATGCAGTCTTAAATGTTGCCACCAGCGTACCACCATCTGCCACATACTGTTTCAGTCTTTCCAGAAGTTCATCTGGTGCTGCATAGAGTGCCGGGACAAAGATTGCTTTATACTGTTCCAGATTATCAGATTCCGGCCATACGAAGTCACACTCAATATTCATCTGATACAGTGCATCATAAATCCAGCGAACAACATCATTGTATCCAATGCCATTATTTCCTGCCGCAGTTGCTTCGATTCCGAACCACTTGAGAGCCGTTAATGCCTCATTACTTACAAGGATAGCGACATCATTTTTCTTCTTCAGATTCACCAGATGACTTCCGATTTCTGAGAATTCCTTACCCATAATACATGCTTCGCGATATGGCGCATTCTCCTGCATGTCATGACTGAGAAGTCCCTTCCAGTATGTCTCAAAAGAATTATGAATAGAATGCCAATGCCAGTACATTACGCTGTTAGAACCACTTGCAAGGTGACTATAACCCTGAAGTCTGAGCTGTCCCTTGTACGGAGTCCATCCCGGATAACCCTGAGCTTCTGTTTCCAGAACAAGATAGTTATCTCTCTTTAAAGAACGTGTCATATCACCGCCAAATGCAATCTCTGCCCCTGTCAGATCATCCTGTGTTGGATGATAAATATCTGCGCCTGCAATCGTCAGTGCCTTCGCTGCATGGTAATGGTTTACATCAGGCTGTACTCCATAGGAATATCCCCGCCATTCAAAGTCAAAATTATGAGTGATAAACTGATCTTCTCTGCGGTATTCATTTACGATATCTGCCTGCCAGCTTAAGAATTCGTCCACCAGCGTTCTCTGGAACTTCTCAAATTCAGCTCCGAGGCTTCCATTGATCGTTCCTCTCACATCAGGGAAATCTTCCCACGCATTGATGCGGTTGCTCCAATAATCCAGGCCAAATTCATGGTTCATGGCATCCAGGTCATTATTGAATTTCTTGCGGAGGTATTTCACAAATTTCTCCTGCACATTCTTTCCGGCTGTTCCGTAGTATTTGGTTTCATTGTCTACCTGAAAACCAATAACGCATTTTCTGTGTGCGGTACACTCCATTAATTTACGGATCACACGCTCTGCATAGAAACGATACACCGGATGAGTGATGTCCATAATCTGACGGGCTCCGTAAATACCTCTGCCATTTACAGTCTCTGCCATTACATCCGGATGAGACTTCACCATCCATGTAGGAATCGCATAAGTAGGAGTTCCAATGATGACATTGATTCCTGCCTCTTCCATTGCGTCCATTACACGTTCTACATGAGAAAAATCAAACACACCCTCCTGCGGCTCACAGGTACTCCATGTAGACTCTGCAATCCTTACTGTATTGATTCCTGCTTTTTTCATCATTGCAACATCCTGCTGCAGACGGTCATATGGCATATATTCATCATAATATGCCGCTCCGAAAAGAAGTTCCTTCATTATAATAATATCCTCCTGTTAATATTTGGTTAACTGTTGATTTCTAAAAAACTCTTATAAATTCATCACTGCTATAATATATTTACGGGTATTTTTTATCCAGTAATGATTTATCTATTTCATTACTTACAATGATATCTCTTATGAACCTTATATTAACCAAGCCGTGCGGATTATTCTATCATCTATTTTAGGTGAATATCATTTATTTTTGTTCTTTCCATTTTCCATATTTCTTTCTGTATCTGGCAGGTGTCATTCCTGTCTGCTGACGGAAAATATTCCCGAAATAACTTTGAGAACAAAAAGACAGATAACTGGCAATTTCTTTTACTTCATAATCAGAATAACGAAGCATATTTTCCGCAAGGCGTATTTTCTCTTTACGGATATACTGCTGTATAGTAGTCCCCTCAACCTTATGAAAAAGACCCGATAAATAGCTTGTATTTACCCCTATTTTCTGTCCGATCTCTCCTATAACGATATCACTGTGGAGATTCTGATAAATATAATTCTTTGTCCGCTCAACCAGCTCATTTTTCTGCTGATTCTTATGAATTTCCGCCACATATTCTGCAAATTCATATTCTGCCTGACGCATCATGGAATCGATTTTTACTGCATTATTCATATCCTCGATCTTCATAATGTAACCATCCACCATGGAAAAAGCCTCTTCCGGAATCATTCCCCCGCTGATGGCTGCACGGGATGCAAGTGCGATAACACAAATGGCAATATTCTTCGCCTGGCGGACTTGATTTTTGGCAAGCTGTCCTACTTCTCCACGATAAGTTTCAGCCAGACTACGGTTAAGCATTTCCACATCTCCATGACGGATACTATCCAATTCACGCACTTCCTGATCATAAGGATTATGCGGAAGCTCCTGCTCCTGATGCTTGAAAATAACACTGGAAATCTGCCCTTTCACCTCTATAATATCTGTTTCCCGGATTCCATTCTTCTGCCAGAGATCATTAATCGTCAGTTCTTTTCCTGTTATCATGTGATAGAGCATCAGAATTCCTGAGCCAAACACTTTAAGCTCACAAAACGACAGACGAAAGCCCGTCTCATCACTGATATGGTGATGCTGCATCAGATAATGTTCTGAATCTTTTGTATACTTTTCAGTGCTGACAGGACCAACCACAATTTTTGCAAAATGCTTTTTTTCATCTAAACGGCTTCCACTTTTCGATTCATTATTTGTCTCGTTTTGAATCTCACCACTTTCTAATGGAATAACAGCATAAAGAATCGTATCCTTCTCATAGAAAAGATCTGGGTAATCTTTTTTTCACGATTATGAACAGCAGATAGAAATTCCGAATTTGTAAATAAAGGATTGTACTGCGCCGCCATGTCCCCATAACAGGCTTCTATTGCACCTGATTTACTGATACAGGTAATATTGCCATGCAGAATACGCACCATCTGTTCGCAAATATATTCAAGATTCATGTTTTTCTCCCTAAAGCGTGCAAATTGCAGAAATGTTTTGTCTAACACGCCCTAAACTATAATCGCTTTAGTCTACTAACTTTTTATCTTTTCTGTTGGATATTATAGCATGTATAATCATCTTGAATAAAGACTTATCCTGCTTTTTGTAAAAACCTTCGAAAACACTTATCTTCTTGGTGATATATTCCGTAATACACAAAAGAAACCACAAGCAATCAGTGCTCATGGTTTCTTAAATTTATCTGTATTATTTTAATTTTCTTCCATTTCGCGTAAATACCGGAATCTGTGAAAGAGGAGCATCAACTTCTATTACCTGTCCACCTTCATAAATTTCTTCTGTATCAAAATTTGTCCACAGAGAGCCCTCTGGAAGATATATGGTACGTTTTCTCATATCAGCATAAGTAACCGGTGCTACCAGAACATCTGGGCCAAACATATACTGATCTTCTATCTCCCAGCATTTTGAATCTTTTGGAAAATCATAGAACAAAGGTCTCATAACCGGAGTGCCTTTCTCATGCGCTGCCTCCATTAATTCTGTAATATATGGTTTCATACTTTCACGTAATGCCAGATACTTCTTACAGATTTCATATGCCTCTTCACCAAAAGACCATACCTCATTATCAGCTCCAGAAACACAGGCTGCCCCACCTTCCTTTCCCATAGGCTCCTTTAGAGGTTCACGATAGCCATGAAGTCTCATAACCGGACAGAAAGTTCCATATTCAAACCACCTTACCAGAAGTTCCTGAAATTTTGGATCTTTTGGATCACCACCATGGAATCCGCCAATATCTGTAGTCCACCACGGAATTCCGGCAAGACCCATATTTAGTCCTGCTGCTAACTGATTTCTCAGACTTGAAAAACTAGAATGAATGTCTCCGGACCATACCAGTGCTCCATACTTTTGAGAACCAGCCCACGCACATCTCAACAGGTTAATAATATTTTCCTGTCCCTCTGCTTTCATTCCGTCAAAAAATGTTTTTGCATATAATGCCGGATAAATATTTCCAACCTGTACATTTGGTCCCATATGATAACGATAATTATCAAAATCATATACACTATATTCTGGTTCTGCTTCATCAAGCCAGAATACTTTTATCCCTTTATCATAATAATTCTTTTTCGCTTTCTGCCATACATATTCTCTTGCGGCCGGATTGGTAGCATCATAATGTACCGTATTTCCCTGGAAATCCATAACAATACGAAAACCTCTATCTGTACGAATCAGATATCCTTTTTCTTTCATCTCCTGGAAATTCTCGCTTCTATAATCTACTGTCGCCAGATAGATACCATAAGCTCAATTCCCATTTCTTTTAATTCCTGAATCATCGCATCCGGATCTGGCCAATATTTTTCATCAAATTTCCAGTCGCCCTGTAATGGCCAATGAAAATAGTCAATAACAATAACAGAGATAGGAAGGCCTCTTTTCTTGTACTCTCTTGCTACATTAAGAAGTTCATCCTGAGTCTGATAACGAAGTTTGCACTGCCAGAATCCCATAGCATAATCTGGCATCATAGGTACAGTTCCTGTTACCGATGCATATGCCTCTTCAATTTCTGCCGGTGAATCACCTGCTGTAATCCAGTAATCCAGAACTTTTGTAGAATATGCCTCCCAAGTTGTAATATTCTTTCCAAACATTACTCGTCCTACACCAGGATTATTCCATAGAAATCCATATCCCAGAGAAGAAACAGCAAATGGAACACTTGCCTGAGAATTTCTCTGTGCCAATTCCAGATCTGTTCCTTTCAGATTCAGATATGGCTGCTGATATTGACCCATTCCATAAATTTTCTCTTTCGGATTAGATACAAATCTCATAGAAAGATGATAATCTCCACCAAGAATTGGCTTAAACTCTCTTGCTTCAATATCCAAAGCGCTACAATAATCAGCAAACACATCAAGACGATTTCTAAGATATTCATCTAAAAGAATTTCATCTTTTGAATTGTAAATAGTCAATTTTCCATAAGAAGAAATCACGGCTTTTATTTTTCCATTAATAATAGAAGCTCTTTTTTCTTCAATCTGAATCTTCGGAACAATATCCTCTACCGGCATTTCTAATGCCCAGTTTTCCTTTGGCATTTCTGCCAGTTTAGTTGCCCGGATACGGAAGCTGTTCGCTCCCCATGGCTGAATCCAAAGTTCCTCTGCATCATAATGAAATTTCAGGCAATTATTTTCAGTTCTAAACACGTCCATTATTTGTCCTCCTAGATTAATTTATCAACTTTACGGATCCGCTTGTCATACCTTCTACAATATGTTTCTGCATAGTCAGGAATATAATACAGCATGGCAGAATCAAGAGTACGCCATAAGCCATAATACTGTTCCATTTAGTTCCATACTGGTTCATGTATGTATAAATTGCTGATGTCATAGGTCTCATTGTATCTTTTGTATTAAATGTCATTGAGTAAACCAAATCATTCCATCCAAATACAAAGCTGAAACATGCTGCCGTAATAACTGTAGGTTTGCTAATCGGAATACATATTCTGAAAAATACTCCAAGAGAGGTACAACCATCAATTTTAGCTGCATCCTCCAGTTCCTTAGGCATACTCAGGAAACCTGGCCTTAACATCAAAACTACAAACGGAATAGAAATAGTAGCTGTAGATAAAATTGAGCTAAATAAGAATTCAGCAGTCCCAGTTTTGAAAAAATCAAAAACAGTGGTGTCAATACAAGTGATGCAGGAAGCATCTGTGTTACCAGAAAAACAAGTACGAAAAGTTTCATTCCTTTTACTTTATATCTTGCCAGCCCATAAGCTGCAGGTACTGATAATACTAAAGACAGAATCATAGAGCCTAATGCAATGATGACAGAGTTTTTTAATGTAACACTAAGATTTCCAATCAGGTCTTTATATGCCGTAATTGTAAATTTCTTCGGCCAAAGTGTAGGTACACTTGAAAAGATCTCACTGTCAATCTTAAAAGAATTGACTATGATCCAATATAATGGAAACAAAAATATGCATGCAATAATTACAGCCAGAATACTCAGAAGAATATTTTTCTGCTTATCTCTTAAATGTATTTTTCTCATAATGAGCTCCTTTCTTCTGTTTATATAGTTTCGTCTTTTGAAATAGTTTTTAAATATATCAATGCAACAATAAACAGGCAGATAAACAATACATTTGCTGCAGCTGCACCTTCTCCGAAATGGAATGTCTGGAAAGACAGTTTGTAGGAATATGTGGATAATACTTCTGTCGCATCTACCGGTCCGCCTCCAGTCATAACATATACCAAGTCAAATACTTTGAAGGTAAGTACGAATCCCAGAATCAGTACTGACATAATTGTTGGTTTTAAAAGAGGAATCGTGATTTTAAAGAATTTCTGTACTGATGTTGCTCCATCAATTGATGCAGCCTCATAAACATCGCCTGGAATATTATTTAATCCAGTTGTAAGGAGCAGCATATTAAACGGAATACCAACCCATGAATTGGCAATGATCAGAACCACCATTGCTGTATTACCTTTTAACAGCCATCCTATCGGACTTTTAATAAGGTGAAGGTTCATTAAAATAGTGTTAATAATTCCACTGTTTTCTCCAAACATGAATTTAAACACAAGTGCAGTAACCGTAACCGGAAGCATCCAACTGATAACGATAAACCCTCTTATTGGTTTTGCTAATGTGAATTTTTTTACAAAAAACATTGCCAGCAGGAATCCCAGTGAAAACTGGATTACCAGACATCCGATTGTATATACAAATGTATGAAGCACTGATTTACGGAATGTTACATCCGAAAAAATCGCCTTAAAATTATCAAGCCCTACAAAATCTCTTGCCGCACTTGCCAGTGTCGTCGCCGTTACATCCTGTAACTGATAATCCAGTTATATACAATAGGATATCCTATAAAGATCAGCATATAAATAACTGCAGGAAGAATAAAAAAATAACCTATCCGTCTCTCCCTTTTTTCGCTCTTACTGTTCATCTGGCTCCTCCTTTTTACAATTTTGAGCATAAAAAATCCCATCACATCACAATTAATATTGTATATGCGATGGGATTCTCTGATTTTTTATTAATTTATTTGTTTTATTTTATCAAGAGCATCAATTTTTGCCTGAGCATCGCTCATAGCTGTATCTACATCTTTCTGACCAGAAAGTACTTCCTGTTCTGCTGATAGATAGCTTCAGAGATTTCTGGCCATACAGGTGAAGGACCTCTGGATTCTGCAGTAGGAAGAATCTCAGCAAAAGTAGCATTTAATGGATCATCTTTGTACATTTCCTGTACATCTACATCTGCTCTTGGTGAATAACGTCCAATCGCTTCACAGATTTTTGCCGACTCTTCTTTACTGGTAATCCATGTAAGGAATTTCCAGCTTGCTTCTACATTAGCGCCTTTACAGATAGCTACGTTCTCTCCACCAAGTACAGAAGCATAATCTCCATCATCTGCTTTCGGAACTTTAGCCACTCCATATTCCAGATCCGGAGCATCATCAGAAAGTCCTGAGAACTGCCACGGTCCGTTAATCATCATAGCTGCCTGTCCTGATGCAAACTGTTTCTCTGCATCTGCCTGTGTCCAGTTAATACATTCTTTGCTGATATATCCTTTATCCATTAAGTCTTTCAGGTAAGTCATAGATTCTTTGGACTCATCACTTGTAAGATTATCCACGCTTCCACCTGCTGAAAGAAGCCATGGCATATACTGGAAAGTTCCCTCTTCATTTCCAATTGCAGAAATTGCAAGACCTTTACAAGTATCTGTTGTCAGTTTTTCACATGCTGCCTCTAACTCTGACCATGTTGTAGGTACTTCTACTCCTGCCTCTTCCAACATAGATTTATTGTAGAAAAGTCCCAGACAGTTATTTCCCCAAGGTAATCCATAAAGTTTATCGTCATAATAACAGGAGTTAATGGATCCTTCCATAAAATCTGCTTCATCCCATGAATTGTACAGATCCGTAATATCCTCAAATACTCCCATGGATGCATAAGAAGCATGATCCGGGTTATCTACCATTCCACAATCTGGAAGTTCTCCGGAAACTACACCTATGGTGTACTGTTTCATCAGTTCTTCTCTTGGAAGATACTGTGCCGTTACATGAACTTCATCCTGAGAATTATTAAATTCCTCAATTGCTTCATTTACGAACTTACCTTCTTTGTCTTCTGACATATAATGCCAGAAAGTAATCTCTGTAGCTCTGCTGCCGATACCGTTCCTACATTTGTCAGACAACCTGCCATAAGCGCTGCGATTGCAACTACTGCAATTCTTTTTTTCATTTGTTACCCTCCTTAAATAATGTTCTGTTCTCTTTGTTTGTAATTGTAGTATAGCAGTCAGAAGCACTAAAAAAAATTCTATTTTTCTAAAAAAAGTGTAATTATTTTACAGTTTTCAAAGCAAACTGTTTGGCAGATACCCCCACATATTCTTTGAATACTTTAGAGAAGTATTTTTGATCCGGGTATCCCACAGCACAGGCAACTTCATATATCTTCATATCGGTACCAGTCAAAAGTTCTTTTGCTTTCTCCATTCTTACCTGTCGCAGATAATTTGAAAAAGTAATTCCGGTTTCTTTTGCAAAAAGATTTCCAAGGTACTCCGGAGTCATATGAAACTTTTCAGCTATAGCATCTAACTGCAGTTTCATTCCATACGACTCTTCTATCACATTAATCATTTCTCTAACAATATCCGAACAGTTTTCTCTGTTCAGTCCCTGTGTTATTTCTTTTTCCTCATTTAATTTGTTCAGCAATTCTTTCACGTCTGAAACAGATGTCGGTTTCAGCAGATAATCCATTACTCCTAATTGGATTCCCTGCTGTGCATACTCAAATTCTGCATAACCACTTAATATTACAAAATCACAGGATGCTCCCATTTCTTTTGCCTGACGTATCATAGATAATCCATCCATTTTCGGCATTTTTATATCTGTAATGACCACCTCAGGCTCCATATCACTGATCATTTTTAATCCTTCAAAACCATTTTCTGCTTCTCCTATGACTTTACATCCCATATCCAGTTTATTAATCAGAGTGGATAAGCCGTTTCTGATACGAAATTCATCTTCTACAATAATTATTTTCTTCATAATTTGCTCTTCTCCTATGCTACAATAATCCCCGGATCTTTTCTTGGAATAACAAGAATAAATTCTGTTCCACTTCCAAGTTTACTTTTGACCATAATATCAGCTTCTTCCTGATAGTAAATACGAAGTCTGTGAATTACATTACTAATACCAATACTTTCACTATTAAGTGCTCCATTTTCCCTAATTTCTTTTCGAATCCGTTCTAATGTTAATGTGTCCATCCCGCATCCATTATCTCTGATGTGAATCTCGAGCTTTCCATCCTTTCTGACGCAGGTTCTATATTAATCATTCCACCTTCTTTTACATTTTCAAATGCGTGAAGAATCGTATTTTCAATTATAGGTTGCAAAAGCATTTTATATACAGGAAACCCCATTGCATCTTCCGTTACATCATAAACACAATCAAAAGAATTCTGAAAACGATCTCTTTGAAGAAATACATATTTTTTAATCCAACTTATTTCTGCCTCCAGACAAACCATACTTTCAATGTTTGACACACTGTATCTTAAAAGGCTCCCTAATGTTGCCAGCATATCACTAATTTCTTCTTCATCATTTTCAATGGCACGCCAATTAATAGAATCCAACGTATTAAAAAGAAAATGCGGATTAATCTGTGCTTCTAATGCTTTAATTTCTGCATGTTTTTGACTGATTGCCGCTTCCTGAATCTCTATGTTTTTCTTTTCAAGCGTCTCTACCAGATGGTTAATACGTACTGTCATTTTGTTAAACTGACGTACAATCGTATACAACTCATCTTCTTTATTAACATCTACTTTAAGTTCTTCCGTTTGTTTTCCCTCATAATTTCGCAATCCCTGTGAAATTTTCTGGATATTTCCAATGTACCTTCCAAAAATTCCCCATACGAGTGCACAAACTATTACTACTACGATTACAACAATTATTATTACTGCCCATAAAGTATGATAAATATCTTCCTGTAAATTGCTCTGTCAATAATATGTACAATTGACCACTGAGTAGACTGAATCGGATATTTCCGTATTTCCAATGTAGAAACATTTTTATAAATCTCCCCCAGATAAGAATCCAGACTTATATTAATAAATTTGTCCTTTGTTCCGGCAATAATTTTATTATAATCATCTATAATAACCGTTTCTACCCTTTTACAGAACTCTCACTTTCACTATTGAACAACAGACAATTATCATCCAGTGCAATAATCAGAACTCCGCTCTGTTCCTGTGTTCTAAGATCACGTACAGGAAAT
>ENA-OUNI01000076-OUNI01000076.1-human-gut-metagenome-genome-assembly--contig:-NODE-76-length-37649-cov-3.400565_pt1 | contig 37649 bp, 38 predicted proteins | sample MGYA00242499_ERZ504580 | MGnify/ENA primary metagenome ERZ504580 (study PRJEB26092, sample SAMD00036315) | human gut metagenome | host: Homo sapiens | study: EMG produced TPA metagenomics assembly of... | reverse complement strand
AAGCCGCCGGCCTGTCAAACCTTTTGTGCTCGACTTCCAGTGCGGGGAGTAGTGTTGGACGCTGTTGTCCGCCGAGAGCGGAATCGACATCAATCTGATTCTTACAGAGAAGAAGCAATAGAGGAAACAGCAGTGGAATACTCGACTTTTGTCAAACTTGCGGCCGAATTCTTCGGTACCGCCATTCTGATGATCTTCGGCAACGGCGCTGTCGCGAACGTTGAACTGAAGAACACCAAGGGCCACCATGCGGGCTGGCTGAACCATCGCCATGGGCTACGGCTTCGGCGTGATGATCCCGGTGCTCATGTTCGGTGCCGTCTCCGGCGCACACATCAACCCGGCCATGACCATCGCCCAGGCTGTGAACGGCCTGTTCGACTGGAGCCTCGTGCTGCCGTACATCATCGCCCAGCTGCTTGGTGCCGCCGCAGGTCAGCTCGTGGTGTACATCACCTACTACCCGCACTATAAGGACACCGAAAACGCCAACGCCATCCTCGGCACCTTCTGCACCACCGACGCCCACAACGACCGCATCAACTACTTCGTCAACGAGTTCTTCGGCACCCTCGTGCTCGTGTTCGGCGCCCTGTGCTGCCTGTCCATGCCGTGGGGCGAAGCGGACCACGCTGCCGCTTCCATCGTGGTCGGCTTCATTGTGTGGGGTCTCGTGACTTCCATGGGCGGCCCGACCGGTCCTGGCCTGAACCCGGCCCGTGATCTCATGCCGCGACTGCTGCACGCCATCCTGCCGATCCCGTCCAAGGCTCCTCCCGCTGGGGCGAGGCTTGGATTCCGGTTGTCGCCCCGATTCTGGGCGCTATCGTGGGTGCGTTCGTGTTCAAGTTGTTCGCCTGATCGCATTCAATCATTCGTGACTTGTTTGCCTGACCGTCGCATAAGTTGCGTTTGATATATGAGAACTGTTGCATAAAGCCTGTTTTCCTCGGAAAATTTCCGGTACGGGGGAAGCAGGCTTTTTGCATGCCTACTGTTGGCTGGTAGTGTTGCCGCGGAAGAGATATGCTGCCACCTGCGTGACGGCAGGGTTATAAGGAGTCCGGATTGAAGCGAATTCGTACCATTCTGCGTGCGCTCGATCCGAAAGCGGCCGCCACCATGAGCCGCCGGGAACGGACGGAAGCGTTCCGCATCCGCAGAAGCGTCGTGGCTTGGATTCTTGCATTATGCGTCATCGTATCATGTACGTCGTGCAGCGTGCATGCCGTGCTGGTCAACGCGGTGCTGAACGGACATGCGAAAACGGCGCAGATCGGCAATTCCGGAACACATTCAGAAAAAACGGATCAATCCGCGAAATCCGAAAAGAAATCGCAACAATCAGAGAAGAAAACCTAGGAATCGTCGGAAACGAAAGACGCAAAGGCCTCAGCGGAGGAAACGGCGGAACCGCAGGAAGACGCCGTCACCAAGCGCTTCGCGAGCAGTCGGCCGCGCTGATGGACGATCAGAAAAGCGAAATACTTGCGAAAGCGCAGCAAACGGCGCAAAACAGCGGATATGGCATGGTGCAATATCATTACTGTGTGGTCACCAATGGTGAAGTCGGATCAGTCGAAGATTTTTCGAATGCCGTGTTTCGTATTCTGAACAGCGAACATGGATGGGCGCGCAGGCGCGATTTTCGAACCTTCTACGGACGGCAATTGCGATTTCAATATCGTGCTCGCCCAAGCGTCGACCTTGCCGACGTTTTCGTCGGTATGTTCGGAGCAATACAGCTGCCGTGTGGGCAACAATGTGATTATCAACGACGATCGTTGGAATTCCGGCACGGACGTGTGGATGTCGGGAGGCGGCGACTTGGCGCGATATCGCACGATGATGATCAATCATGAGGTCGGGCACCGGTTGGGGCATATCGACAATGAGATGACGTGCGCGGGGGCTGGCCAAGCGGCACCGCTTATGCAGGAGCAGTCCATATTTTTGGATGGCTGTGCGATCAACGAATATCCGCTTGATTCGGAATTATGGATTGGCTGAACGCGATTGCGGAATCGAGCTGCAGAATAAAACTGCAGAATAAAACTGCAGAATAGGGCCTACAGTCCGAAATATGCGTTGAACTCGCCTTGATCGAGCGTGCGGTCTGACGTGTTGGTGCGAACGGCATCCCAACTGAATACGCCAAGCGCTTCGTCGGCGCTCATAGGCTGCGGTTTGGTGTGTTTCAGGTCTCCCTGCAATCCGAGCAGCCATGCGCAATAGCCGATGATCTGTTGCGCGGTGGCGCCGTGTGCCGTGAGTATGCCGAGATCGAGCGAGCGCTCGCGTTTGGCAAGGCGTTGGCCGGCTGCGTTGTCGATGAGGGGCAGATGCGCGTATGAGATGGTCACATCGTCAGGTTTATTGGAACCGTCGGCAGGATGGAAGGGCTGTGTCGGTTCGGAAGGCTTGAATCCCGCGTTGATAAGGGCTTTGCGAATGTAGATTTGCAAAGCGTTGGAGCGAAGCAGATCACGGCCGCGCACAATGTCGGTGATGCCCATGTCGAGGTCGTCCACGGTGACGGCCAGCTGGTAGGAGTAGATGCCGTCCGAGCGGCGCACGATGATGTCGCCGATGTCGTGGGCGAGGTTGTATTGCTGGGTGCCGAATACTTCGTCGTGGAAGGTGATGGTGGTGTCGGCGGTGGCGATGCGCATCGAGTGGCGGTCGTTGTTGGCGAGGCGTTGTTTCGCACGTTGCGGTTCGCTGGCGATGAGGCGTCGGCATGTTCCTGGGTACACGGTGAAACGATCGCCTTCCTGTGGTGCAGAGGCGGCGCGGATGTCGGCGCGCGAGCAGAAGCAGGGGTAGATGAGCGGTGTTGCCTCAGAGGTGGCTGCTTCGTTGCCTGCTGCAGTGCTGCAGGGCTTGGAATCGTTGAAACCAGTACTGATAATATCGCTGATTTCGTCAAAGCTCAGCTTGCTGAGAAGCTCAAGCGCTTCCTGGTATAGGGCGTGTCGCGACGACTGGAATACCGGTTCGCCATCCCAACCGAGACCAAGCCATTCGAGATCGCGCATCATGGTTTCGGCGGCGCCGGGAACACTCGTGGCTCGTCGATGTCTTCGATGCGCAGCCGTATGGAATCACCCGATTTGCGGGCGGAAAGCATGCTCCGAGCATGGCGTAAACGTTGCCGATGTGCATGCGTCCTGATGGGGTTGGTGCGAATCGGCCGGTCATGTCTGCTCCTTTGGTGGGTTGACTGTGACAGTACGCAACTGTACGTTGGGGTTTAGCTAGGTTTAGCGTAGGGCGATTCAGGTGGCGTGAGCCCCCATAGCCTTACGTTAAAGTGGTAGTATATGCCGTTCGGGTGCGTTCATTTGTGATGGTAATCTACGAGCACGAGAATGGTATTCCGTTTTGTCGGATGAATGGGGTCGATATGACGAAAAGGCAGTTTAGTAACACGGAGGTCGAGTATCTTCGTGCGTTGCCGGCGGTTGAGTCGGTTACGGAAAATCGGATCACGTATTCGCGTGATTTTCAGATCAGTTGCATGCGCCGATATTTGGATGGCGAGCGGCCGAGCACGATTTTCACGTCGGCTGGGTTGAGCCTGCGATTATCGGGCGCAAGCGTGTGGAACGTAGTATCGCACGTTGGAAAGTGGATCTGGATATTATGGCGGCCGCAAGAAGCAATTCCACGACGGGCGCCTTGTCTTCCGACACCAGGGAACGATTGGTGACTGTGCAGTTGGGACAGATTCGATCGCTGACGTGTCAGGTGCTTGCGTTGAAGGAACGCGTTGATGCTTTGGAACGCAAATTAGACGAATCGCAAGGCTGAATTTGAGTTCGCTGAGAAAATTTTTTTTTGAAGAAAAAGTTTTTTTCGGCGCGTGTTTAGTAAATCTTGCATATAGTTGCTGTCGGACGGAGTCTTTGAAGTTCCCCCTTCTACTGCCGTCTGTTTTATTAGCCCGTACGGATATCGGTCGCTTTATCGCTTCACTTCAGACCGTCGTACGGGCTTCTTCTTACTCTGGTAGAGGTAGTTGGGATTGAACGCAAGAGGCTGAACATGACTGCATATATGGACCATAAGAATCTTGCCAATGAGGTGATCGACGGTGTGCGTGCCGTGCAGATCGCCGATGGCGTGCACCGTGTACTGGACCGCATCGCATCGGCGGAGCAGCATGCCGGGCGTGACGCAGGTTCCGTACGCCTGCTTGCCGCCACGAAAACGCGCGACGTGGGTGAGATCATGGCTGCGATCGACGCTGGCGTGCGTATGATCGGCGAGAATCGTCCGCAGGAAGTGATGGCGAAGGCCGAAGGATTGATGGCACGTTGCGGGGAGCGCGGATTCGCGTTGGGCGTTGCCGACGATGCCGGCGCTTCCACTATTGCGGGTGAGCATATTCCGTTCCATCTGATCGGCCAGCTGCAAAGCAATAAGATCGGCAAAGTGCTGCCGGTCGTCAACACCATCGAATCGGTTGATTCCCTTGACTTGGCGGAGAAAATCTCGCGCAGGGCCGTGGCGCGCGGCATCACCGTGGGCGTGCTGCTGGAAGTCAACGAATCGGGTGAGGCGTCGAAATCCGGCTGCGATCCCTCGCATGCCATCCGCATCGCGCAAAAAATCGGTACATTGGACGGACTTGAATTGCAGGGGCTGATGACCATCGGCGCGCATGTCGACGACGAAACCGCCATCCGCAAGGGATTCGAGCACCTGCGCAAAACCCGCGACCATATTCTCGAATCCGGCGAGCCGGGCACGCAATCCTGCCGCGAACTGTCGATGGGCATGACCGGCGACATGGAACTTGCGGTTGCGGAAGGATCCACCATCGTGCGCGTCGGCACCGCGATTTTCGGCGAGCGTGCTTTTATCTGACGTTTTCTTCCTGTGACGGGCCTTCGCATGATGTGATGGCCCGTTTTTTTTTCGATGTTTTTGATTGTCGGGCGTTGCATGTCGATGATATGGACGATTCGACGATTGTTGCGGGTAGACTGGCAGACATGAGAATCGCACGTTTTTCGCATAATGATGTACCGCAATACGCTTTCGTGCAGACCGACGAAAGCGACGGCAAGGACTATCTCGTAGCGCTTGAGGGGCATCCTCTGGCCGGTGCCGGTGTGAAGCCGACCGGCGAGCGTTTTCCGGTGGATGGCGACGGCATTCGTCTGCTCTCTCCGGTGATCCCGTCGAAGGTATACGGGCTGGCCAAGAATTATGAGGCGCACGCGCAGTTCATGCATGAAGCAGGCCATTCCGACATCAAGCACGCTCCGGAAGACATGGTGATCTTCTCCAAGCCGAGCACGTCGGTGATCGGCCCGGACGATCCGATCGTGATCCCGTCGTACTCGAACGATATGAATTTCGAGCCGGAAGTGGCCGTGGTGATGGGGCGCATCGCCAAGAACGTGACGGTCGAACAGGCCATGGATTACGTGCTCGGCTTCACTTGCGTGAACGATGTGACATTGCGTGACCTGCAGGGACTTGACCCGATGTGGACGCGTGCGAAAGGCTTCGACACCTCCTGCCCGCTCGGCCCGTGGATCGTGACCCGCGACGATTTGGATTGGAAGGACGCGAAGATCTCCTTCACGCTGAACGGTGAGGATGTCGAGCTGGCTTCCGGTACCACGGCGAATCTGATTCACGGCATTCCGGAGCAGATCGCGGCGATTTCCAGCTTCACGACGCTGCTGCCGGGCGACGTGATTCTGACGGGCACGCCAAACGCTTCCGGCCATCTTGATCCGGGCGACGAGGCGATCGTGCACGTCGAAGGCATCGGCAGCCTGCGCAACGTGGTGGTGCGCGGCTGATTGCCGATTGCTGATTGACATATTGAAGATATGAAGCCGTCACCTTTCGTGGGTGACGGCCTTTGTGCTGCGTTGTTCGCGATTTCCCGTTTAGTGAACAAAAGTTGAGTGTTGCAGGCTCAACTTTTGGGAATAGAATGGTGGTGAAGTCGGTTGAGCATATCAGACAACGACATATGCGTCGACGCGACCGTGCGAAAAACGGACGATCGGCGCGAACCATGGAGGATGATATGGAACAGAAGTTCACCACAATGGCGCAGGAAGCCATTTCCGACGCCGTACAGAACGCGTCGGCAGCAGGCAACGCGCAAGTCGAAACCCTGCACCTGCTTGACGCGCTGCTGCGCCAGGAAAACGGCGTGATCCGCGGTCTGATCGAAGCCGCGGGCGGCAACGCGCAGAACATCAGCGCCGCCGTGCACCAAGCGCAGGACGCGCTGCCAAGCGCCAGCGGATCGACCACCGCGCAACCGCAAGTCAGCAGGCAACTATCCGCAGTACTTGCGCAAGCCGGCAAGGAAATGCAGCAGATGGGCGACGAATACGTATCCACCGAACATCTGCTCATCGCCATCGCGGCGGCAAAGCCGAATCAGAGCGCGCAAATCATGGAACAATACGGCGTGACCGCGACGCGCTACGCAAAGCCGTGCCAACGATCCGAGGGGGCGCGAAAGTGACCAGTCCCGACGCCGAAGGTCCTACAAAGCCCTCGAAAAGTATTCGACCGACCTGACGGCAGCCGCGAAAGAAGGCAAGCTCGACCCCGTGATCGGCCGCGATCAGGAAATCCGCCGAGTCATCCAGATCCTGAGCCGCCGCACCAAGAACAATCCGGTGCTGATCGGCGAGCCTGGCGTGGGCAAAACCGCGTGGTGGAAGGCCTTGCGCAGCGTATCGTCGCCGGCGATGTGCCGACCACCCTGCAAAACAAGAAGCTCATCTCTCTTGATCTGGGCTCCATGGTGGCAGGTTCGAAATACCGTGGCGAGTTCGAGGAACGCCTGAAGAGCGTGCTGCAGGAAATCAAGAACGCAGACGGGCAGATCATCACGTTCATCGATGAGATCCATACCATCGTCGGCGCGGGCGCGGCCGAAGGATCCATGGACGCGGGCAACATGCTCAAACCCATGCTCGCGCGAGGCGAACTGCGCCTGATCGGTGCCACCACACTCGACGAATACCGTGAGAACATCGAAAAGGATCCGGCATTGGAACGCCGTTTCCAGCAGGTGTTCGTAGGAGAGCCGAGCGTGGAAGACACCATCGCCATCCTGCGTGGCATCGCACCGAAATACGAAGCCCACCACAAGGTGACCATCGGAGACGATGCGCTCGTGGCCGCGGCGACGCTGTCGAACCGGTATATTTCCGGCCGTCAGCTGCCGGACAAAGCCATCGATCTGGTTGACGAGGCCGCATCGCACCTGCGCATGGAACTCGACTCCTCGCCTGAGGAAATCGACGAACTGCAGCGTCAGGTCGACCGTCTCAAGATGGAAAAATCGTACCTGCTTGGCAATCCGAAAGACGATGCCGACGCGCAGAAAGCGGAAAACGAGCTTGATGAAAGCGCCAAGGAACGTCTCGACGACCTCAACAAGGAAATCGCCGACAAAAGCGAGAAACTCAACGGTCTGAAAGCACGCTGGGACGCCGAAAAGAACGGACACAACCGCATCGGCGACCTGCGCAAGAAGCTCGACGAACTACGCACCCAAGCCGAACGGTATGAACGCGAAGGCGATCTGGCGAAATCCTCCGCCATCAACTATGGCGAAATTCCGGCCATCCAGAAGGAGATCGCGCAAGCCGAACAAAACGAGGCGGCGGCCAAGAACAGTGCGGCAGGCGGTGCTGACGGTGGCTTGGGTGGCGATATTCCGATGGTGCCGGACCGCGTTGACGCCGACTCCGTGGCCGAAATCGTGTCCGACTGGACGGGCATTCCCGTCGGACGCCTCATGCAAGGCGAAAACGAGAAGCTGCTGACCATGGAAGACTATCTCGCAAACGTGTGATCGGCCAGAAGGAAGCCATTCAAGCGGTTTCCGATGCGGTACGTCGTTCGCGTGCGGGCATTTCCGACCCGAACCGCCCAACCGGCTCGTTCCTGTTCCTCGGCCCGACCGGCGTGGGCAAGACCGAGCTCGCCAAGGCGCTCGCCGACTTCCTGTTCGACGATGAAAAGGCCATGGTGCGCATTGACATGAGCGAGTACATGGAGAAGGCCTCCGTGTCTCGTCTGATCGGTGCTGCGCCAGGCTACATCGGCTATGAGGAGGGTGGTCAGCTGACTGAGGCCGTGCGTCGCCGCCCATATTCGGTGGTGCTGTTCGATGAGGTTGAAAAGGCCAATCCTGAAGTATTCGACGTGCTGTTGCAGGTGCTCGACGACGGCCGTTTGACCGACGGGCAGGGCAGGACCGTGGACTTCAAGAACACGATTCTGATCATGACCTCCAACCTTGGCTCGCAGTTCCTGGTGAACACCGAACTGGATGACGAAGCCAAGAAGAAGGCCGTGATGGACGCCGTGCATATGCAGTTCAAGCCGGAATTCATCAACCGCTTGGATGAACTGGTTATGTTCCACCCGCTTACGCGCGAAGAGCTCGGCGGCATCGTGGACATTCAGGTGGCGCAGGTTTCGGCCCGCTTGGCGGATCGCCGCATCAAGCTGGATGTTACCGATTCGGCGCGCGATTGGCTCGCCAACACCGGTTACGACCCGGCGTATGGCGCTCGCCCGCTGCGTCGTTTGGTGCAAACCGAAGTCGGCGACCAGTTGGCGCGCATGCTGCTGGCCGGCGAAGTGCACGACGGCGACACCGTGCTTGTGGATCAGACCGGCGGCGACCATTTGGAGCTTTCCTCGTGGGCGCCGGGGCAGATTGACGACGATTTTTCGGCAGAGGCTAAGTGACGGTCGGAGTCATTCGGCTGATCGGTTTGGCCTGATTGACTGTTGATTGGCCGAGTCACGAAACGGTCTAACCGTTGATGGTGGGCGGACTGCGCACATGCGGGTCCGCCCATTTTCGTGCGATTGCGCGATTTTCTTTTGCGAAAACCGTTTTACCGTGACGGTTGGCGGTCGTATGCCTGCAAAACCAAGCCTGCGACCGTCAAAACCGTCGCACCGATCAACACGGCAATCGCAAGCTTCGGCTGAAGCCCGAAAATCAGCCACAAAGCGAACGTCCACACCGCGATGACCATCGTCACGGTCGCGGTAATCTGCGTTACCCGCGTGCGAATCTCACATGTGATGCTGGCCTGGATAAGCGTATCCATGCTTTGCTGTGTTTCTTGCGTTTCTTGAGATTGTATTTCTTGCTTTTCTTGCGATTGTGCGGTCGGAATATCGCCTTCCGATGCTTTCTTTGCCATGGGGCGTTGCGCGATCAGCGAAATCGCAAGCGATAGCACGGCGACCATGCTTGCGAAAGCGAAATACTGATTGCGTGACCCCGCGGGGAAAATCCACGACACCACGCACGCCAGCAGACTGTAGACGTACACGATGGTCATGGCGAGCGACAGCAGCGAATCCGCGTTGGGCGTGTGGCTTTTCAGGGCGGCGGTGCCACGATTGTGCATCGGCGCGGCGCAGTAGAACATGACCGGCGTGGCGATGATGGCGTGCAGCATGGATTGGTCAGCCAGTGGGGAAGTGTGATGCCGCCGAATGTCAGCATGGTTACGGTGAATGTGGGAGCGGTCAGTATGGTTGCGATGGCGAGACTCTTGGCGATGTCGCTTCGGTGTGTTGCGCCGGCTGCCTCGTCTGGATTTTCGGTGTGATTTTCGGTGTGATTCTTGGCGGGCTTGTCATCGGTGATGCGTTGGTGGGAGGGGGCTATGTCATCGTTTTCGCTTAGGAATAGCCTGAGGATGGCCCAAGTGGCCACGGCCGCCGCAACAATCGCCGCCACCGTCATAAACAAATCGAATCCCATGTGTTTCCGAACCCCCGGATTGCCTCTTGAATGCCTCTCGAATATTCAGCGTGCTCGCGTTGCCGCATGTTCGTGAGCATGCTTTCGGCTCCAAGCATAATGCAGCTGGGCATGGATGTCTTGCGAACTTTGATCTTCCAAGATGTCTTGGTCATGCTGTTGTATAGAACATATGTTCGACAATCCTGTGTTTGTGGTGATTCTTCTGGTGGTTGTGGCTGCGCTTGGAGTCGCGGCCGGCTTTTTTGCGGGCCGTTCCAAAGGGCAGGAAATGGCCCGTGATGCGAAAACCGCTGATCTTAACGAGGCGAAAGCGCAGATCGAAGCTGATCGGCAGGAAATCAGCGAATTGTCCACGGCGGTGACCCAATACCGCACGCAGGCGGAAGGGTTGGCCCAGCAGCTGACCTATCTCAAATCGCAACTCGCGCAAGCCCAACGGGCCGAACAGGAACGAGTGGAGCGAGAGCGTGAGCGGGCCGCGGCCGAAGCGGAACGCAAGCAGGCTGAAAACGAGCGGAAACTGCAGGAACAAAGCAAGGTATTGTCTGCGCTCGCGCCCGTGCAGAAGAATCTTGACGCCTTGCAGCAGAAGGTCTCGCAAATCGAAGAAGGGCGCAAACGGGAGATGGGTGCGCTTGGCGAGCAGCTCAAGGGGCTTGGCGAGCAGCAGGCCCGTCTTGACCGCGAAACCAACGCTTTGTCGTCGGCGTTGCGCAACAACAAGGTGCGTGGCGCGTGGGGCGAGGCGCAGCTGAGGAACATTGTGAATCCGCGGGGCTTCTGGAGCATGTGGATTTCGACACCCAGGTGGTCGTCACGACGTGGATGGGCGTACGCAGCGTCCGGATATGATCATCCATATGCCGGGCGGCAAAACCATTCCGATCGATGCGAAAGCGCCGTATGCCGACTACCAGAAGGCGTGCGAGATTCCCGATACCGCCACGCCCGAGGAGCTGACGCGAAAGTCGGAGCTGCTGCATGCGCATGCCAAGGCAGTGCGTGAACATGTGAAGACCTTGGGCGACAAGGCCTATTGGAACGCGTTCGACGATGCCCCCGATTTTGTGATCGCCTTCATCCCCAACGAATCCCTGCTGCAGGCGGCTTTGGAAACTGACCCGACGCTGATGGACGACGCGTTTGCACGCAAGGTGGCTTTGACCTCGCCGATCACCCTATGGGCGGTGCTTAAATCCGTGGCATACGCGTGGCAGCAGCAAAGCCTGACCGATGACGCGAAAATGCTGTTCGACCTGTCCCGCGAATTGTATGAACGGTTCGCCGTGCTTGGGGACCGTGCCACCAAGCTGGGGTCCGCCATCACCAAAACGGTCGGTGCCTACAATGCGTTCGCCTCGTCGCTGGAATCGCGCGTGCTCGTCACCGCACGCAAGCTGCAGCGCGTCGACCAGAGCAGAATCATCGAAGCCGTGAACATGATCGCGCCCGAAAAAGCGACATCCGCGAACTCACCGCTCCCGAAACCAGTGAACAGTGATATCTGACTAAATACGTGTCGGCATAAGTAAGGTTTGACGAGTAGAAACGGTAGGCTGGGAGTATGATCGAAGAGAAGACTTTCCGTAAGACCAATCCGGTTGCTGTGCCTGCCGATGCTCCTGAGCATAGCGACATCGATTTCGCCATGCTTGAGCCGCGTGACCAGCTGAAGTCGCTGTTGCAGGCAGAGATGGCCGACAAGCCGTTCTCGGAGCTTTCCTCTGTATTGTTCGATCATCGTGGCGCTTCGATTGTCGGGCATATTCTGCTGGACGCGTTGGAAGAATCCGGCTATTCCGTGGATGATTTCGACGCCGTGGGCGCGTTGACCGCGGCCGCGGTTCCGCTGGTGTCCGCCATGATTCAGGCGGCCGCTTCGCGCGGTGAGAATCTCAACGGTTTTGTGATGGATTTCGTGTATCCGTCCATTAAGGGACCGTCGATCGCGGGTAAGCGCGTGGTGTTGCTGGATTCCTGGCTGTCTGAAAAGTCGTATGTACAGACGTCCTCTTTGGTTACCTTGCGCAATGGCAATGAGTTGAGCCTTGATTTCTCCGTGGTGAAGAACGAGGGCGCGAGGTGCTTGCCATCGCTTCGCTGATCGGCGGCGTTGACATGACCGAGCCGACGATCAAGGTCATCAATCCGGTGGATGGGTCTGAATCCGAGCTGCCGTTCGTTGAAGTGTTCAAGGAATCGGAGCTTCACTAGGTATCCTGTTGACCAGCCATTGGCGATACGAGGTTCGTAAGGAGGAATCGCGTGCATCAGCCTCATCCCATTGATATTGCAGCGAAAGCGTCTGGCGAGCCGGTCTTTCGCGAGGTGGGTGTAGGGCCGTGGGCCGAAACACATCCGGGTGAGCCTCGTCCGGATGATCCGCAATCTGTAAATTATGATCGCCGATTCGACTCGTCTTTGCTTGACGAGGGCGATCGTCGCAACGTGCTTGACCAGTATCGCTACTGGGCGGTCGCGGCCATCAAAGCCGATCTTGACGCTCGCGGTCGCCATGATTTCGAAGTCGCCGTGGAAAACTGGACGCACGATTTCAACATCGGATCCATGGTGCGCACGGCGAACGCGTTCCAAGCGAAACGTGTGCATATCGTCGGACCGCACAAGTGGAATCGCAAGGGGTCGCTGATGACGGAGCTGTACCAGCACGTCGAAAACCACCCTTCCATAACCGAACTTGTCGAATGCTGGAAGCTGCGCATTGCCGGAGAAATCGCGGCGGCGCAATCGCAGGCGCCGCCATCGCATTTCGTATGCATGAAAGCGCGGGAAAAAATGTGGAAGCTGGAAACGATGCCGGCGTAAGCGATGCTTTGTTGCTGAAGGCCGTGTTGCTGGATGCGCTCCATCTGGCATTTCGACGGATGCTTCGGATGCAAGCGGCGTTGGGAATGGATTCGAGCTACCTGCATGGCGCAATTGGCTGCGATTGATCAGCGTATTGCCGAGTTGAAGGCGGCGCGGGTTATTGCGCTTGATATTATTCCGGGTGCGGTGCCGATGGAAACGTACCGTTTTCCGAAGCGTTGCCTCATGCTGTTTGGCGCGGAAGGCCCGGGATTGTCCGAAAAAGCGCTTGAGTTGGCCGACGATGTGGTTTACATCTCCCAGTTCGGTTCGGTGCGTTCCATCAATGCCGGAGCCGCGGCCGCCGTTTCCATGCACGCATGGATCTCCCAGCACGCCGCTCCCCAGCTCTAACCTCCATCTCCTATCGTCCAAAATCCTCCAGTGACTGGAAGAATCGGGACGATTGGAGTTCTGTCAGCGGGATGATTGTTCCAGTGGGTGGAGGTTTTGGGTCTCCTGTGGGGCGTCTGGCGGGGTGAGTCCTTCAGTGACTGGAGAGGTTGGGACTTTAGTACGGTGTTCTGCGGGAAGATTCCTCCACTTACTGGAGCAATCTTCCCGCTAACAAGCCTGTCAGAGTCCTGATTCTTCCAGTCGCTGGAGGAATCTTCCCTCTGAAAGCCTCACCAGAGACCCAAAACCTCCACCCACTGGAGCAATCTTTCCGCTGAGTGCCCTGCTAGAGTCTAGATTTCTCCACCCTCTGGAGGAATCTTCCCGGTGGCGAGCTTCTCAACGTTCCGATTCCTCCACTTACTGGAGGAATCTTCCCGCAGATGATTACCCTATGAAACGCAAGGAACCCCAGCACGCCGCAGTTTCGCAATCAGCGGTTTTTGCTGGACTGCATCGTCAAAAGTTAATCTGACAATTTCCGTAACTCCTGCGCGAAAAAGCGCTTGCTCGCGTTCTCGCTCGGCCTGAACGGTCTCCTGGATGCTCCTACGATCAGTCATTTTCGGATCAACGTATTTTGCTGTGCCGTCAAGTTCTCCGACAATAATACGTCCATCGGTTGTGCGCCATAAAAAATCGACCTAAATTGTTTTCCCGTAAGCGAGTCGGCGAAGGAGACTTGCAATTGAGGAACCGCAAAACCGTTTTCAATCATGACTGCCCGAGCAAAAGATTCACCGCCATTTTCACTTCCTGCGTCGGTATATCTCAACAATTTGAAGATGCGCGAGCAATCGAGTGTCGTGCGTGCGCATTCCTGCAAGATCTGCTTTTCTTCGATTCCGTCTGCTGCTGCATCATCGAAAATCGGCAGGGAATAGATGAACTCTAACGTCCGTCCACAGTCCAATAAGGTACGAGGGGGATTAGTGACATGGATTCCGTTTGCGAGTACCGCATTTTCTCTGGGATATGGGCTGTAGATGATATTGAGTTTGTCGTGCGGCCGGTATGATCCGTGATTGGGCAATGTTATGGTCAGTCCTTGCCGGTGCAGGAATCGCGGGTGGTCGAATCCGTGGGCTGCGGCGGCTGTTATTCCTGCGAAAACCAGTTGGGGTGGAGCCTGCTGAGGGTTCGGGCCGCGTGCAACGATTGTTCGGGCTCGTTCAGCTGATTCCAATATTCGGCGCGGGCGAATAGCCCTGGGTATGGGCGCGCCAAATCTCCCGCGCGGTATCTGCGATATAGTCCCTTCTGGATGAGAGGGTCACTGCTGTGTGCGCATCGTTGCGCATTTTCTGTTTGATCGAGCAGCGCATCGATTTGAGGATATGCTTTCATGATTTGACGCTACCTTGTTGTGGCTCTGCTATGGAAGTGCGATCGGCAAATGTGGATAGAGGATGCTGTTTCGGGCGTGTCTGTGGATAACTTACGGGTTTTGTGGATAACTGGGTGGTTGTTTTGCAGATAAGTGCTTGTATCCGCTTGTTTTGTGTGAATTTTTGTTGTTTTCTTCTATTGGTTGGATATTTTTAAGTATTGGGATGCCGTTCAGAGTCCAGATTCCTCCATTGGGTGGAGGTATTGGGACTGTGGATGGCTGGCTTGCGGGAGAATTCTTCCATTGGGTGGAGGAATAGGGGCTCTGACGAAGCGCTAGTGGGAGAATTCATCCAGTGGCTGGAGGTTTTTAGACGGTTGTATTGCTTTTAGTGTCCGTTTTGTTCCAATGACTGGGGGATTTTGGCCTCTAGTGGGGCCTTCCGCGGGAGGATCCTTCCATCTTCTGGAGGAATCCGGACTCCAGCAGAGCGTTCAGCGGGAAGATTCTTCCAGCGGGTGGACGAATCGGGACGATGAGAGGCTGGTTTGGGCCCGGATTGTTCCAGTGAGTGGAGGTTTTGGGACTGTGGATGGAGGTTTTGGGACTGTGGATGGAGGTTTTGGGACTGTGGATGGCTTGTTGGCGGGAAGAATCCTCCAGTGTCTGGAGGGATTTGCCCGGTGAAACAGCGTTTGGCGTCCTTTTGTTCCAGTGGGTGGGGGATTTGGGACTCTGACAGAGCTGGGGTGTTGGTGCGGCAGGCTGTTGCGGTTAGCGTGTGGGGCTGCCGGGCGGCATGCAGTGTGGGGCTGCCGGGGGAATTGGGACTTGGTGGGGTGGTAGGGCGGGAGCGTGGTGGGGCTGCCGGGCGAGGCGAAATGGGCGGGCGCTCGTCACACAGACGCGTTAATGTTAGGGACATGCCTACTTTCACCAAAGAAGAAATCGTGCATCTGGCGATTTGGCCCGAATTGCACTTACTGACGAGGAGATCACCCGTCTGCAGGGCGATCTGAACGTCATCGCAGAATCCATCAACAAGGTCCAGGAAGTCGCTACCGACGATGTGGAACCAACCGCGAACCCGATTCCGCTGGAAGCCTACCTGCGCCCGGATGTGCCGGAAACCCCGCTGACTCAGGAAGAGGCGACCGCAGGAGCCCCGGTTTCCGAGGCCGGCATGTTTGTTGCACCGCGCATTCTGGGGGAGGAGTGACATGAGCGAACTCGTCAAGCTTTCCGCCGCCGAGATGGCGGCTAAGATCAAGGCCAAGGAAGTTTCCAGCCGTGAACTGGTTGAAGCGCATCTCGAAGTCATCGAGGCCGCCGAGCCGAGCATCAAGGCTTTCCTGAAGGTGTCCGGCGATCAGGCTCTCGAACAGGCCGACGCCTTCGATGCCAAGTCCGATGAGGAAAAGGCACAGCTGCCGGAACTTGCCGGCGTGCCGATCGCCGTCAAAGACATGATCGTCACCAAGGGCATCGAAACCACCGCAGCCTCCAAGATCCTCGAAGGCTGGGTGCCTCCGTACGACGCTACCGTCATCGAGAAGCTCAAGGCTGCAGGCATGCCGCTGCTGGGCAAGACCAACCTCGATGAGTTCGCTCAGGGTTCGTCCACCGAGCATTCCGCCTACCAGACCACACACAATCCGTGGGATACCGAACGTGTTCCGGGCGGTTCCGGCGGTGGTTCCGCAGCTGCAGTGGCAGCGTTCGAAGCCCCGCTCGCCTTGGGTACCGACACCGGTGGCTCCATCCGTCAGCCGGGCTCGCTGACCGGTACCGTCGGTGTCAAGCGACCTACGGCGGTGTCTCTCGTTTCGGCGCAATCGCCATGGCTTCCTCGCTCGACCAGATCGGCCCATGCTCCCGTACTGTGCTCGACGCGGCCCTGCTGCAGGAAGTGATCGGAGGCCACGACAAGCGCGATTCCACGTCCATTCCGGAAGGCCCTCGCCCGATGGTGGCGGCCGCCCGCGAAGGCATGAAGCGTGATCTGAAGGGCCTCAAGGTCGGTCTGATCAAGGAGCTCGGCGGCGAAGGCTTCCAGCCGGGCGTTATGGCACGCTTCAACGAAGGTGTCAAGAAGCTTGAGGAGATGGGCGCTGAAGTCACTGAAGTGTCTCTGCCGCACCTGCCGTACTCCCTTGGCGCGTACTACATCATCATGCCGTCCGAGGTCAGCTCCAACCTGGCTCGTTACGATGGCATGCGTTACGGTCTGCGCGTCATGCCGCCGGCAGGCGTTCCGCAGACCGCCGCCAACATGATGGCCTACACTCGTGAAGCCGGTTTCGGCGACGAGGTCAAGCGTCGTATCATCTTGGCACGTATGCCCTGTCCGCCGGTTATTACGATGCATGGTACGGTTCCGCACAGAAGGTGCGCACCCTGATCATCGACGATTTCAAGAAGGCTTTCGAGAAGGTCGACGTGCTTGTTGGCCCGACCAGCCCGGTCACCGCATTCAAGTTCGGTGAGAAGACCGAGGATCCGATGGCCATGTACGCCATCGATATCACCACCATTCCGGCCAACCTTGCAGGCGTTCCGGCCATGAGCATTCCTGCTGGTCTGAGCGACGACGGCTTGCCGGTTGGCTTCCAGTTCCTCGCTCCGCAGCAGCGTGACGAGGCCATGTACAAGCCTGCCGCGGCACTTGAGGCGCTCTCGAGGAAGACTGGAACGGTCCGATCTGGCAGTCCCTGAAGACCCCGTGGCTCGACGGCTTGAACAAGTAGGAAGCATCGGAGGAAAGAAAACAAAATGGCTGAAAAGTTGATGAAGTACGCCGATGCCGTCAAGAAGTTCGATCCGGTCATCGGTCTGGAAACCCATGTTGACTGAGCACCACCACGAAGCTGTTCTGCCCGGCCGAAGTCTCGTTCGGTGGCGATCCGAACAGCCAGCTCACCCCGGTGAGCCTTGGTCTGCCGGGTTCTCTGCCGGTGGTCAACAAGACCGCCGTCGATTACGCCATCAAGCTGGGTCTTGCCCTGCATTGCGAAATTGCCGAGTGGAGCCAGTTCGCGCGTAAGAACTACTTCTACCCGGACATGCCGCGCGATTACCAGATCTCGCAGTATGACAAGCCGACCAACGGCAACGGCTATCTTGATGTGGAACTTGAAGACGGCACCGTGTTCCGTGTGCCGATCGAACGCGCCCACATCGAAGACGACGCAGGCAAGAACACCCACGTCGGTGGCGCTGACGGCCGTATCGAAGGCGCTGACCACTCCCTGGTCGACTACAACCGTGCAGGCGTTCCGCTGATCGAAATCGTGACCAAGCCGATCGTTGGCGCAGGCGATCGTGCTCCGGAAATCGCCGGTGCTACATGCGCGCCATCCGCGACATCGTGCGTGCGCTTAATATTTCCCACGCTCGCATGGAGCAGGGCAACATGCGTGCCGACGTGAACGTGTCGCTGCGCAACAGCCCGTCCGATCCGTTCGGCACCCGTTCCGAAACCAAGAACGTGAACTCGTTCCGCGGTATTGAAAAGACCATTCAGTATGAGATTCGCCGTCAGGCGGCCATTCTGAGCGAAGGCGGCGAGATTCTGCAGGAAACCCGCCACTGGGATGAGGCTTCGCAGACCACCGCAGGCGGCCGCGTGAAGTCCGATGCCGACGATTACCGCTACTTCCCGGATCCGGATCTGGTGATGCTGCACATCACCAAGGAGCACATCGAAGAGATGAAGCTCAGATGCCGGAAATGCCGCGCGAGCGCCGCAACCGCCTGAAGGGCGAGTGGGGCTTCAACGATTTGGAGATGCGTGACGTGCTCAACGCCGACGCTCTGGATCTGCTTGAGGAGACCGTCAAGGCTGGTGCCACCGCCGCAGGTGCCAAGAAGTGGTGGCTGGGCGAGCTGAGCCGTGAAGCCAACAACAAGGGCGTGAGCCTCGAAGAGCTGCCGATCACTCCGGCCGATGTTGCTGAGGTTGAGAAGCTGATCGCCGATGGCAAGCTCAACGACAAGCTGGCCAAGCAGACCGTCGCCGGTGTGCTTGCTGGCGAAGGCACTCCGGACGAGGTCGTCAAGAAGCATGGCTTCCAGGTCGTGTCTGATGACGGCGCTCTCGAAAAGGCCGTGGATGAGGCTCTCGCAGCCAATCCTGACATCGTTGAAAAGCTCAAGAGCGGCAATATGAAGCCGATGGGTGCCATCATTGGTGCCGTCATGCGCGCCACTCGCGGTCAGGCTGACGCAAAGGCCGTCACCAAGATCGTGATGAGCAAGATCAAGTAACGTTTACAACGATTGCTGACGATTACAGCCGATTGTTGAATCGCAGGAAAACGCACGTTCCAAAAAGCTTGGGACGTGCGTTTTCTTTTCGTTATTCCGGAAAAGGGATTTCAAAGAAAGAGAATGCATAATCGCGAAGCGCATTTTCTTACGATTGCCGACATGTCCTTCAACATCAGGTTATGCTGGTAGAGGAATATGTACAGCGATTGCCGCCGCGCGGATTCACAGCTGACATACAGTCGGGTACAATACCCTCGGTATGGGTGCGGCGACGGTCGTGCCTGCAATGATGTAGGGGACAGGAATAATGCCAGAACAAGTTGAGGCTGCGACACAGGAGCAGTTGGACCAGCAGTCGCGTGAATTGCCGGATCTCATCGTCATTCCGTCTATCAAGGGCGAGATGGTGCATCTGCGTCCGTCCGTGATCGAAGATCTTGAACGTATGGACGCCATTGGGGCGTACATCGGCGCTTCCGGAATCACCGGCAAGGATCGGGTTGCCGAGCGTGGCGCGGTGCATGCGTGGGTGCGTCGTTCCGTGGCATGGTCCCAAGGCGAAACGCCGACCGAATCCGGTGTGGGGGATCCGGAGTCGCGTCGCACGATCGCATGGTCCATCATCACCGAAGCCGACCATGATGGCGATGGCGAGATCGATGCCGCGAATTCCGACAATGTGATTGGCATGATTTTCCTGATCGATATTGACGGTTGGGCTCGTTCCGCGCGCATTCAGGTGGTGCTTGGCAAGGATTACCGCGGCCGTGGCTATTCGCGTGACATCATGCCGCGCGTGATGACGTACGGACTTGCGCCGGAACCGGCAGGCCTTGGCATGCATCGCATTTGGGTTGCCGTGCCCGAGCAGAACACGCGTTCCGTGTCCGTGTACCAGTCGTTGGGATTCGTGCCGTCCGGTCGTTCGCGCGACGCCTTGTGGAACGCTTCGCAGAACCGTTACCAGGATCTGATCGTTATGGACACGCTGGTTGACGAGTTCGACCCGATCCGTTCGCTTGACGCGTTCGGCATGCATGTGATCGAAGATAATCCGGGCGTCAAGGAAGCGTTGAGCGCGCGCGAGCATTCCATTGCCATCCGACTGAATGAGAAGAATGCTTCGAAGCATGATGCGGAAGGTACGGATGTCAACGATGCCGCGGCAGCTGCGCAATCCGTGCAGAAAGCTTCTTCCGATGGTGCTGGTGACGTGGCCGAGGCTGTGCGGAAGGACGCGGAAGGCGCGGAACCTGCGCGACAAAGCGAGCATGATGATCGCAAGTCCGTTACTGGCGATGCCGATGCCGAAAACAGCTGGCCGTACACGGCGGGCGAGCGTAAGACGTCGAAGGAAGCTTGGTGGCGCACGCTTGGTCGTGGTCGCAAGCGCGATACGGAAGGTAAGTGATGAGCGCCGAGGATCTCGATAATTACGAAACCGACGCGGAACTGGCTCTGTATAAGGAGTATCGCGACGTAATCAAGCTGTTTACGTATGTTGTTGAAACGGAACGTCGCTTTTATTTGGCGAATAAAGTCGATTTCAATGTGCGTTCCGCAGGCCAGGACGTGTATTTCGACGTGCGCCTGACTGATGCTTGGGTGTGGGACGTCTATCGTTCCAGTCGTTTCGTCAAGAACGTGCGTATCGTCACGTTCAAGGATGTCAATGTTGAGGAAGTGCAGAAAACCGATATTGACATTCCTGATTCCATCTAGTTGCGCAGTTGCCGGTCACGCGGTTGCCAGTTGTGCGGTTGCTGGTCGCGTAGTTGGATTGCGTAATGTGGTTGCGCGCTTTGGCCGCGCAGTCGGGTCGTGCATCGGCCGGTTTGATGATTGCGTTTTGCATGATGCGATAGCCGTATATCCGGCTGACTTGGCTTGATTTTGTAAGCATTCGCACAAGTTGCGGTGTTCGTTTCCCTACCTCGTGTAGACTATCAGGGATTTTTGTTTTCATAAGGAGACCTCAAAGTGACGCAAAAGCAATCCGTGGTGATTATCGGCGGTGGCCCTGCAGGCCTGACTGCCGCTTGGGAGCTCGTCAAGGACGGTGGCTCCGAGAACTACGACGTGACTGTGTTGGAAGCGACCCGCGAATTCGGCGGCATCTCCCGCACCGTCAAGCATGATGGCAACCGTATGGATATTGGCGGCCATCGTTTCTTCTCGAAGGACGAACGCATCATGGATTGGTGGAAGGGGGTCCTGCCGCTGCAGGGCGCGCCAAGCTATGATGACAAGAAGCTCGGTCGCGAGCACGATATGGAACCGGGCGGACCGGATCCGGAAGTCGAAGACAAGGTGATGCTTAAGCGTCATCGCGTGTCTCGTATTTACTGGAACCGCCACTTCTTTGACTACCCGATTTCCCTGAGCGCCAACACGTTGAAGGCCATGGGTCCGAAGCTTACGCTTGTTGCCGGCTTCAGCTACCTGAAGTCCATGGTGCACAAGCTGCCGGAAGACAATCTGGAGAACTTCTACATCAATCGTTTCGGCCGCAAGCTGTATTCCATGTTCTTCGAGGGGTACACCGAGAAGCTGTGGGGTCGCCATCCGTCCCAGATTTCCGCCGATTGGGGTGCGCAGCGCGTCAAGGGCCTGAGCATTATGGGCGTGCTGAAGAACGCGTTCCAGAAGCTCCTGCCGAAGAAGCGCAGCAATGCTGAGGTTGAAACCTCGCTGATTGAGGAATTCTGGTATCCGAAGTATGGTCCGGGCCAGCTGTGGGAAACCGTCGAGGCCAACTGCGAGGCCGCGGGCGTGAAGGTCATCACCGACGCGAACGTGGTGGAGATTCGCCAGGCCGACGGCAAGATCGCATCCGTGGTATATGAGGATTCCGAAGGCAACCGCACCGAAATGGCCGCGGACGACTTCATCTCCTCCATGCCCGTCAAGGATCTCATCAACGCCGTGGACGCTTCCAGCCAGCCCGCGCCGAAGGACATGACCGAAATCGCCAACGGCCTGCCGTACCGCACTTCGTGACCGTTGGTCTGCTCGTCAAGCACCTGCGCCTGTCGAACACCACCGACATTCCCACCCTCGGCAACCCGCCGATCGTGCCTGATTGCTGGATTTACGTGCAGGATCCGGGCTACAAGGTCGGCCGTTTGCAGATCTTCAACAACTGGAGCCCGTACCTGGTCAAGGACGTTGACAACACCGTGTGGATCGGTCTTGAATACTTCTGCGAAGAAGGCGATTCCTTCTGGAACATGTCTGACGAGGAAGCGAAGAAGTTCGCCATCCAGGAGCTTACGCGCATGCAGATCATCAACGGTCCGCAAGACGTGATCGACTCCCATCGTGAGCGCGTGAAGAAGGCGTATCCGGCATATTTCGACACCTACGATCGCATGCCTGAGCTCGTGGAATACCTCGATTCCTTCGGCAATCTGTATTGCGTCGGCCGCAACGGCCAGCATCGTTACAACAACATGGATCATTCCATGGCCACCGCAATCGAGGCCGTCGGCAATATCAAGAACGGCAAGACGTCCAAGAAGAACGTATGGTCCGTCAATACCGACAAGAGCTATCACGAGGAAAAGTAGGTTCCGGCAAGACCTGCACCTGTTGCTGTAAAGCATGTGGTAAAGCGAAAGACCCCGTCATGTGATCGCATGGCGGGTCTTTCGCATTGTGATTTGCGATTTGTCATTGACTTGAATGCTTGATTGGCATGAATACGTTGGCACGCCTACGTTGCGTTGGTCTGGATGACGTTGTATGGTTAGGGAAGTTCGAAAACCGTGATATTTCGCGGCGGACTTTCAGTGGCGGAAATTTCCGTATCTCTTTTTACAGCTGTTGCAGGCGTGTGCTTGCGAAAGCTAGGGGAAAGGCAAAAACCAGTGGCAACCAGCCCGAATCTTGAAGACATGAAACTGCCTGAGCTCAAGGAGCTCGCCAAGCAGATGGGCCTTCGTGGCACCTCCACCATGCGTAAGCCGGAACTTATCGCGACGCTTCAGGCCGCTCGTTCCGGCGGTGAAGCGCCTGCCGGTGTGACCGTGCGAGCTCCGAAGTCCGCTGCGCCGGCCGCTCCGGTGGCTCCTGCTGAAGCCCAAACCGCAGACGCTGAGGTCGCGGCGAACACGGCTGAGGAATCCGGCAAGTCCAACGAGGCTGCCGAAAGCAAAGCCAACGAGGCTGAGCAGTCCGAAAAGCAGACGGCCAAAACCGTTAGGAAGACCCTTGCCGGACGTGCTGATAGCGCTGAGCGTGCGGAGCGCTCCGAACAGACGGAACGTGCCGAGCGCACCGAGCGTGCTGACCGTCGCAAGCAGGCTGAGGCTCCGACGAGCGAGGAGCGGCCGATGTCATGGCCGCGGTGAACGCCCTGGACAGCATCGATGAGGCTCCGAAGCGCCGTCGCCGCCGTGATGCGGACGCTGCCACCGATCTGCTGGCCGAACTGGGATTGACGATGCTTCGCCGAAGCAGGATGATCGTCGTCTCCATCGTAAGGATGATGCGTCCGACGTTGAGCCGCGCCGTCGCCGTCGTGCGGTGGAAGGGCCGAAGGATGAGGACGTTGTGCGCGATCTTGATGACATTCTCGCCACGTTGCCTTCGCAAGGCAGTGATGATGACGAACGTCGTGACGAGGCTGAAGACGGTGATTTCGCGCGTCGTGGTCGCGGTCGCGTCAGCGATAGGGGTGACCGCGTGGATCGTCGTGGCCGTCGCCTGCGTGGCCGTGACCGCGATTATGACGAGCGTCGTGGCCGTACCGGCGACCGTAACAATGATCGCAACGAGCGTAACGATCGCGTCGAGCGCAACGAGCGCACGGATCGCAATGTTGAACGCGAACAGCGTCACGAGGAGCCGAAAGAGGATCTCGTGCCTGTCGCGGGCATCGTCGACGTGCTCGATTCCTACGCTTTCGTGCGTACCTCCGGCTATTTGCCGGGTCCGAACGACGTGTACGTTTCCATGGGCCAGGTCAAGAAGTATGGGCTGCGCAAGGGTGATGCCGTGCACGGTTCCATCCGTACCCCGCGTGAGGGCGACCGCCGCAACCAGCGTCAGAAGTTCGTGCCGCTGCAGTCCATCGACTCCATCAACGGCATGACCGTGGAGGCCGCACAGAACCGTCCGCAGTTCAACAAGCTCACTCCGCTGTATCCGCAGGAGCGTCTGAAGCAGGAAACCGCGCCGAACAAGCTCACCGGCCGCCTCATCGACATCGTGGCGCCGATCGGCAAGGGCCAGCGTGGCTGATCGTGTCTCCGCCGAAGGCCGGCAAGACCATCACCCTGCAGAACATCGCCAACGCGATCGCCACCAACAATCCGGAAGTCCACCTGATGGTCGTGCTCGTGGACGAACGTCCGGAAGAGGTCACCGATATGGAACGTACGGTGCAGGGCGAGGTCATTTCCTCCACCTTCGACCGTCCGGCCTCCGACCACACCACCGTCGCCGAACTCGCCATCGAACGCGCGAAGCGTCTCGTGGAGCTTGGCCAGGACGTGGTGGTGCTGCTTGATTCCATGACCCGTCTGGCCCGTGCCTACAACATCGCCGCTCCGCGTCCGGCCGTATTCTTTCCGGTGGTGTGGATGCCCAGGCGCTGTACCCACCGAAGAAGTTCTTCGGTGCCGCTCGTAACATCGAAAACGGCGGCTCCCTGACCATCATCTCCTCCGCACTGGTGGAAACCGGCTCCAAGATGGACGAGGTGATTTTCGAGGAGTTCAAGGGCACCGGCAACATGGAGCTGCGCCTGAGCCGCGAACTGGCAGACAAGCGCCTGTTCCCGGCCATCGACGTGAACGCTTCCGGCACCCGTCGCGAGGAACTCATCACCGATCCGCAGGAGCTGCCGATCATCTACCGTCTGCGTCGTCTGCTTGGCGGTCTGGAGCCTGAGCAGGCTTACCAGACGCTTGTGCCGCGTCTGAAGAAGACCGCGACCAACCGTGATTTCATGCGTCGCTGATCCAGCAGAGCGGCAATACCGCGAATAACGGCAACAGCTAATCGCAGGTAATCGCAATCTGCGGTTACGCATCCAAGGGTCGTATGACAATCGCCATGCGGCCCTTTTGTTTCGTTCGGCTGTCTTTCTGTTCGGCTGTTTTTCCGTTTTGCAGTTTTCAACTACTTTCGAATGCGTTTCGATTGTTTTTCGAAAGTTCCGCACGATTCGGCAATGTGGATGATCACGTTGTGGACATACGGTATGTAAAAATCGACGCACGAAAAAATACGAAATCGAAAGTAAAAAGACGAAAATAGTATTGCTATATAGGGGGTATATGAAAAAAATAGGAGAAAAATGATTGAAAATCGAAATTCGTTGGAAATGTTACGAAAATGCAGTTGACGGATTGTGTGTTGGGGTGGGTATGGTAATGGACGGAAACGTGAGCTGCATAGGGGAGTCGGTCCTACCGGACTGATGCAGAATGCTTGTTGGAAAGGGGTATCTATGACAGGCAATGGCAACGAACCCGACACCACGCATGCGAGCGTGGGCCAATTCGACGATATCGACGAGACCATTCTCAGCATGCTGGAGAAAGACGGCCGCGCTACGCTGTCTCAGCTTTCGGACGCTACGGGACTGTCGATTTCCGCGGTGCAATCGCGCGTGCAGAAACTGGAACGTCGTAATGTGATTCTCGGCTACAAGGCCGTTATCGACGATGAAAAGCGTGGCCTCGCCGTACGTGCTACATTGCGGTCACGCCGATCGATTATTCAGACACGGAAGTCCGCGAATTCCGCCAATGGAGATAGTCGAGCATCATGTCGTGCGATTCCGTGGCTGGGTCACCCAGCTACATGCTGACCGTGCGCGCAGCCTCGCCAAGCAAGCTTGAGGATCTGCTGAACGTCATCCACCAAACGGTGCCGGTGAGCACGGAAACCACGATTGTGCTGCAACGGTACTTCTCCAAGTGACATGCGCGCGGTAGTCTTGTACGCATGAGCGATAGCGAACATGACTGGCTTCGGCCAGAAGAAGAGCATGAAACCGAAACCGTCATCGATGCGGGCACCGCGCAAAGCAATCCCGAGGTCGCCGATGCCGTGGCGAAAATCGCTGCATTGCGCCAGTCGATCGACAATGTCGACACGGCCATCGTTTCCCTACTGGCGGAACGCTTCAAATACACGTCCCAAGTGGGTGTGCTGAAAGCCCGCGCGGGTTTCGCGCCGGCCGATTACAAGCGTGAGGATTACCAGATCGAACGGTTGCACCGCATTGCTGTCGATGCCGGGTTGGATCCCGACATCGCCGAAATGTATCGCGAATTCGTGGTGACCGAAGCCAAGCGCAGGCATAAGCGCATCGCCGAGAACGGCGTCGATCCGGGTGTGCTCGACGTATTCGCCTGACCTGTCTGTTTTCCGCGAAATCGTTTCTTGCCGGGGCATGCCGCGCGCTACATTGATTGCTTTGGAACGTTGTTTTGATTGCGATTGAGAGGCTCGGCATGCGTCGTTCTGTTGCGTTTCGTGCATCTTGTGCCCATCATGCCGATAGCACGCGTGGTGAGCGTGATATGCGTGTGGCGAGTGTCCATCTGCGGCACATGCTGGCTGCGTCCATTGCGGTAACGCTGGTTTCGGCGGCTCCCGTATGCGCGGTCGGGGTTTCGAATGTGGTTGATGCGGTGCGTCGGAACGGCGAGTACGTCTCGGCGGTGGCCTCGCACGATGTGATGAGCGCATATGAGTCCGTTGATGAGCCGGGCCGCTTGTATTTGACGAGTGACGCCGCTTCTGCAACTGATACGGACATGAATGCAGATGAGGCGCGACGTCTTCGCAGCGCGTGCCGCAAGAGCGTGTGGAACTGCCGTGGGATATAACGGCGACCTTTACTTTGGACGGTCCGACCGTCAGCGCATCCAAGATTTCCGGTGCATCGGGCGTGGTCGGCATCCGCATCGATCTGAAATCGGAACGACCGGAGGAAACGGCTGATCTGACGCCGATCGTCGCGTTCACCATTCCCAACCGCGTCGGCAATGACGCGACCTCAGACGAAGGCGTGCTTGTGTCTGCCGGCAATTCGTCGACATTGGTCGCTGCGGTAGGCAAGCCGGGTGAGGATCTTACGATTCATACGTATGTGACTGCGAAAAACTTCACCATGAGTTCGCTGTCTGTCGCCGCTGTTGCCTGCGATTCCGAAAGAACTGGCTGCTATGGCAATCTCACCAGTTTGACCGATCGCGCATCCACATTGGTGGATGGTTTGACGAATGTCGGATCGCAACGCAACCATGAGCTCATCGCGCAGCTCGAACAACTGCGCGATCATGAAAAGGAGCTTGCCGAAACGACCATCGCCCAGCGTGAGCAGGAACATGAGCAGGCGTTCAACGGGTATATCGACGCGTACGTCGGCTCGTATACGACGCATCTTTCCGGATCGATTGGCGATACCACGCAACTTACCGCCATTCTCGGCACCGCGGCCGAATTGAACGGCGATACTGCGGTGGCGCAGTCCGTGGTCGATCTGGCCAACGCGGTCAACGATGTGAGCGCCGCATACCGACATACGGGTGCCGCCGACGCGGTGAACGAGGTGATTCGCACCATCGAACAGCGTGGCACATCCGGTTTGGTGGCGGAACTCAACAAGCGTGCGGGCGAGGAGCAGCAGCGTGGCGCCAAGGATTACAGTGCCGGCCAGTCGCAGCTTTCTTCGGCGATGATTCCGTATTCCATGGATTTCACCGACGCGTACACCGCTCGGCTTAAGGAATTGGGGGCTTCCGCAGGTTCGGCGCAAAACTTGGAATCTCAGGCGATTGCGGATGTGCGCAACAGCATTGACGGCAATGAGAAGTTGAAGTCGGCTTCAAGCAAGGTTGACGATGCGATGCAGGCGTTGGCGGATGCGAGCGAGCACACGGGTCAGGCCAGTGCGTTCCACCAGATCGTGCTTCGTTTTGCGGATCAGCTTGATGCAGGTGATGATTCGACCAGTTCCGACGATACTGTCGATGGTTCGGAAGTTACGTTGAAGGGGTCTATGGGACTTGCCTCGGCTTCGGAGACGTCGCTTGCGGGCCGTGCCGAGCGGGCGCGTATCAAGGCCCAACGCAAAGAGGAACGCGCGCAGGCGGATGCGGCCAATCAGCAGAACGCTTCCGACGGTACTGCGGCCAGCTTGGTGGACGACAAGAACGCTATCAGCATGGATGATGTGATGAGCTACGCGGCGGCCTGCGATCGTCATTTGGCGCGGCTGCCGATACCACGTCGAAGAACGTTGCGAAAGTCGGGGGAGTGGAATCAAAGAAATCCAGCGATGGCGATTCGGTAGATTCCGCATCTGAAAATACTGGAACAACAGGAAAAACCGCATCTTCCGAAATGTTGATGACAAGTGCGTTGCCGATTGCAGCATACGGCATTGCTGGTTCCGGAAATCGCACGTTGATTGTGCCTGATAATAGCGATTTGATTGACGAGACCGTTGAAATTGCGGCCGCTGCCGAAATATTGCAGCAGGCTTTGCAGAAGCTGTATCCGGATATGCCTGTGCAATCGCAGCCTGCTAAGGCCGCGCAATCTCAATATCTGCTTGCAGTTCCCGTTTTATAAAAATGTATAAACATAGGATCCAGATACACAAAGAGGGGGCCTTCCAATCGTGGAAGATCCCCTCTTAGGCTTTTTAGCCGGCTGAGCCGTTAAGCAGACAGTCCTGTGGACTGTCTGTAGGTGAAGTGAACGACTTTGCCACGAAGCTGCCGGTTTCACCTACAGTTGCCATTAGTTCTTAGGCTTTTTAGCCGGCGGCTCTCCAAGTTCGCTGTCGGCCACAATCACGTCGATGGCGGCTTCGGCATCAGCCTTGGCCTCCTTGACGGCTTCCTTGGCTGCTTCGGCGGTTTCCTTGACGGCCTTCAGTGCGGCGGCCGCTCCCATGAAGGAGATGCGTCCGACCACGCGACCGGCCTCGGCGATATCGCCCAATGCGCTTTCGATGGATTCGCGCGCTTCATCGGAACGCCCAGCTGCACGGAAAGGATCGGGGTCTTCATCGAAACCTTGGCCTTCGACTTGATGCCACGCAGCGCGGCCAGAGCTTCACCGGCATGGGTGAGCAGCTCCGGGGAGACGGCTGCTGCGGCCGCATCGTACGTTTCAGCCTTCGGCCATGCGGCGTGGTGCACGGAGCCTTCGCCCTCATGCATCCAGCTCCACACTTCTTCGGTGGCGTACGGCAGGTACGGTGCCAGCAGGCGTGCGAAGGCATCCAAGCCCAGTCCCAGCGCGGTGCGAGCGGACTTCACGGCCTTCTCGCTCGGCACATGGCCGGTGGAGTCTGCGGTGCCGTATGCACGGTTCTTGACCAGCTCGATGTAATCGTCGCAGAACTGCCAGAAGTAGTTTTCGATGACTTCCAAAGCCTTGGAATGCTCGTAGTTGTTGAGGCTTTCGGTGGCTTCGCGCACTACGAGGGCCATCTTGGCCATGGCTGCGCGGTCCAGCGGCTCGGTCACGTCGGCAGGGTTCCAGCTTGCGGTTGCCGGAGCGCCCACATGGTGGTTCTCATCCTCACGGCCGATGGCCAGTGCGAACTTGGTGGCGTTGAGCAGCTTGATGGCCAAACGGCGGCCGATCTTCATCTGGCCTTCGTCGTAGGTGGCATCCAGGCCCAAACGTGCCGCAGCGGCCCAATAACGCACCGCGTCGGCGCCGAACTGCTTGATCGGCTTGTCTGGCACAACTACGTTGCCCTTGGACTTCGACATCTTCTTGTGATCCGGATCAAGAATCCATCCAGACAGGGTGGCATTGGCCCACGGCAGACACTTGTTCTCGAGATGCGCGCGATCCACGGTGGAGAACAGCCAGGTGCGGATGATGTCCTGACCCTGCGGACGCAGATCCATCGGGAAGGTGGCGTTGAAAATCGCCTGGTTCTCTTCGCCTGGCTCTTCCCAGCGGGTCACGATCTGCGGGGTGAGCGACGAGGTCGCCCACGTATCCATGATGTCAGGTTCGGCGGTGAAGCCGCCGGGCACGTCGCGCTGGTCCTCGCTGTAACCTTCCGGCACATCGTCGGTCGGATCGATCGGCAAGCGGTCCTCGCTCGGCACGATCGGATGATCGTAATCGGCGGTGCCATCTTCCTTCACCGGATACCACAGCGGGAACGGCACGCCGAAGAAGCGCTGACGGGAGATCAGCCAATCGCCATTCAGGCCGTTCACCCAGTTTTCGTAACGCACGCGCATGAAATCAGGATGGAAGTTCAGTTCGCGACCGCGTTCGATCAGTTCGGCGTTCAGCTTCTGATCGGTGCCGCCGTTCTTGAGGTACACTGGCGGGAAGTGACGATTTCGAGCGGCTTGTCACCCTTCTCGTAGAAGTTCGTCATACGCTTGGTCGGAGTCGGTTCGCCGTCAAGATCGCCGGATTCGCGCAGTGCGTCGACGATGATCTTGCGTGCGGAGAATGTCGTCTTGCCGGCGGTTTCCTGGAAGATGCGCTTGCCTTCCTCGTCTTCGATCCAGTCCGGGGTGTCCATCACGATGCGTCCGTTGCGCTGGATGATGGAACGCAGCGGCAGGTTCAGATCACGCCACCACTCAACGTCGGTCACGTCACCGAACGTACAGCACATGGCGATACCTGCGCCCTTGTCCATTTCCGCGGCCTTGTGCGCCAGAATCGGCACCTTCACGTGGAACAGCGGGGAGTAGACGTACTGGCCGAAATACGGCTTGTAACGCTCGTCATCCGGGTGCGCGATCAGTGCGCCGCAGGCTGCCAGCAGTTCCGGACGGGTGGTTTCGATGTAGATCGGAGTGCCGTCTTCGAAGCGGAACGCCACCTTGTGGTAGAAGCCCGGATATTCGCGGGATTCCAGCTCGGCCTGGGCCACTGCGGTCTGGAAGGTCACATCCCACAGGCCCGGAGCGTCTTTCTGATACGCTTCGCCGCGGGCCAGATTGCGCAGGAACGCCTTCTGGGCCACGCGCTGCGGGTGCTCGCCGATGGTGTGGTAGGTCTGCGTCCAGTCGATGGACAGGCCGAGGGAACGCCACAGCGCCTCGAACTGCTTCTCATCCTGGGCGGTGAGCTTCTCGCACAGTTCGATGAAGTTCTTACGGGAGATCGGAACCTGATCCTTGGCGTCGATCTTCTTGCCATCGGTGCCTTCGAACGGCGGCACGAAATCAGGATCGTACTTGAGGGAGGTGTCCACACGCACGCCGTAATAGTTCTGCACACGGCGTTCGGTTGGCAGGCCGTTGTCGTCCCAGCCCATCGGGTAGAACACGTCGTAGCCGTTCATGCGCTTGAATCGCGCGATCACATCGGTATGCGTGTACGAGAACACGTGGCCCACGTGCAGGTGGCCGGAAACGGTGGGCGGCGGGGTGTCGATGGAATACACGGCCTTGCGGTCGCGGGTGCCCTGGAACTTGTAGACTTCGCTTTCGTCCCAGACTTCGCGCCACTTGTCTTCGAGACCGTCCACGCCGACCTTGTCGGGCAGCGGCGTGAGGTTCGCGTTGATGGTATTATCTTGGCTTTCAGTCATAAAGCTAGTCTAGAAAGCGAATGTGACAACTTACGGAACTGCAGCCGAATGCCGAAATCGCAAGAAAATCAGCGCAACACACGGATTGTCCGCAGTGTTCGGCGATTGATTGACAATCGCGGGAAAATCACTGCAACTTCACTCTGCTCAACGGCAGCAGACGGTCGGTCAGATTTTTCGGATATCCCTGCAATTGGTCGCTTACCGCCATGAAATTCTTGCGCGTGTACAGCCAGTCGCTTGCCGCGTTTTCGCTGACGGCGCGTGCATACGTGCGCATGCGTGCCTGATAATCGTCATCATTGGTGGCCGCCATCGCGTCCGCATATGCCTGCTGCGCATCGCCGTTCTCATAATGGAACACGCTCTGGCCGTCGGTGAATACGCTCGCATCGTTTTCGCCGCTCATGGTGGTGAGCGCGATATTGTAGGTGCCCGCGTTCATGCGTTCCGTGACTTGCGCCGCGGAATCGAGCACTTCCAGATTGACGCCGATATTGAGCTGTTCGATCGCCGATTTCACGGTGTTGCCGATCTGCTCATATTCCTTGGGCACCAGCAGATCGATATCGGCGATATAGTATGCGCCGAAATAGCTGCGCATCTGCTGGCCCTGCTCAAGATTGTAGGGGAACAGTTCGCTCAGATCCTCATACCCGTCTTCCAGCGGGCTTATCGGGCCTCCGAGCGGCGAATAGGCGTCCGGAGCGTCTTTGGCGATGGTCTGCGCGTCGATGGCGTATCTCGTCATTTTGCGGATCTGCTCGTCGGAGAACGGGCTTTCGGTGCCGTTATTGAAGGCGAGCATCACTTTGTCGAAGCTGATGCCGCTGTCGGAGTTGATGCCGCTTTGCTGGTTGAGCTCATCGGCGGCAGACGCGCTCAACGGCAATGCCATGCTGATTTTCTTGGCTTCCATGGCGCTGACCAGCGAATCTTCGGAAGCGTAGTAATACAGCGTTATTTGCGATGCGGCGGCTTTGGTGCCCCAATACGAGTCGTTGCGCTGCAGCACGATCTGTGTTTTCGACGAGGCTTCCACGGTGAACGGTCCCGATCCCACGGCTTTCTTGCCGTAATTCGCCGTGCTTTCCTCATCGTAAACAATGCCGGCACGCCCGCTCAACGCGCGCAGAAGGCACGGATTCGGCTGATTGAGGGTGATGACCACCGTTTTTTCGTCGGGATTGGTGATTTCCTTGAGACTACCAAGTTGGTCGGATCCCACGTAATTGTTGTTGATGACGTTTTGCAGCGACCAGACCACGTCGGACGAGTCGAGTTTATGGCCGTTGGAGAAGGTCACGTTGCTGTTGAGCGTGAACGTGTAGGTCAGTCCGTCGTCGGAAATCTGCCATGATTTCGCGATTGACGGCTGCAGTTTGTTGGTTTCGCTGCGTGACACCAGGGTTTCGTACACGTTTTCGAGCAGCGCCTGCTCCAGCGCGGTGCCCTGTTCGGTGCGGATGTCGAGCGATTCCGGCGCGCTGCCCTGAATGCCGATGGCCACGGAGGAGTCGGAAACGAGCGTGGTGAAGGAGGTAATCGGATTTTTGCGGTTCGTCAGCGACCAGCCCAGCCAGGTCATGACGCTGAGCATGATGCGACGCCGAAAAAGATCAGCCATCGCGTGATTTCGGCTTTCAGCTTGGCTTCCCGCCCGTTTTCTTCTTCCATGGTGTCTTCCATGGTGCTGAGTCTAGTTGGCACAGGCTACAGCGGGCATGCGCGTTACGCTGCGAATGCGCTCGGACAGGTGTCGTTAAGGGGGCAGTTGAGGCAGTCGGGCTTGCGCGCATGGCATATGGCACGACCATGCAATATCAGCCTGTGAGACAGGTCCGTCCACTCTTCGGGCGGGAAGCAGGCGGTGATCTCTCGTTCGATGGCTTTGGGGTCGGGGGAGCCGCTCGCCCAGTCCGAACGCCAGCGCAGCCGCCCGGTCACACGGATCACATGCGTGTCGACAGGGAATCCCGGCACGCCAAAAGCATTGCCAAGCACCACGTTCGCGGTTTTGCGCCCGACCCCGGGCAGACTTGTCAAAGCATCCATGGTTTGCGGCACCTCGCCGTCGAACCGTTCGCACAATGCGTAAGAAAGTCCGATGATGTTCTTTGCCTTCGTATGATGAAATCCGATGGAATGAATGATGCTTTCCACGTGTTCGGGATTGCGCTCGCAAGTGCGGCCGGTCCCGGATATTCGCCGAATAATTCCGGTGTGACCATATTCACGCGTTTGTCGGTGGTTTGCGCGCTTAGCACGGTCGCCACCAGCAGCTCAAACGGGTTTGAAAAATTCAGCGCGCATTTCGGATGCGGAATCTCCTCGCACAATACGGCGTATTCCTGATGCATGCGTGACAGTCGCGCTTGTTTCGATTCCAGGGGCATGGCACCAGTCTACCGTCGCATGAATATGCAATCGCGCGTACGAAAGTGAGATAGCCGACAGTCAGATCGCAAGTATCGTGGCAATCGCAAGCATCGCAAATCGCAGGCAATGCCAGCAATGCGAATAGTGCGACAATCAGTTTTCGCTCGAAGCGTTGTGGGCTGCGGCGTCCTTGGCTGCCGCCTCGCCTTCCTCTTCTTCCGGAGGATCAAAACGATAGCCGACATTGCGCACGGTACCGATCACATGCTCGTATTCGCCGCCCAGCTTGGCGCGAAGACGACGGATATGCACGTCGACGGTGCGGGTGCCGCCGTAATAGTCGTAGCCCCACACTTCCTGCAGCAGCTGCGCGCGGGTGAACACGCGTCCCGGATGCTGCACGAGGTACTTGAGAAGTTCGAACTCCTTGTATGCCAAGTCGATCGGATGCCCATGCAGACTTGCCGTATAGCCGTTGGTGTCCACCACCAGGTCGCCGGAGTGGATCATGCCGTCTTCGTTCTGCACGCCCGATTCTCCGGAACCGGAAACCGCATTGACCGGCGAGTTGCCGCGCTCGGATACCAAGCGAAGACGCCCCTCAACTTCGGCCGGGGAAGCGGACGCCACCACCACGTCGGCGATGCCCCACTGCGAATTGACCACGGTGAAGCCACCCTCGGTGAGGACGAGCACGATCGGCGTGGACAGTCCGGATGCATGAATCAGGCGGCACAATGTTTTCGCCGTGGCCAGATCATCCCGCGCATCCAGAAAAAGAATGGTGTTTTCCGGCATTTTCACCAGACTTGCCGCGTCCATTGGTAGCACGCGTACGCGGTGGGAAAGCAGCGCCAGAGAAGGAAGCACGGTAGCTGGGTCGCTAGCGAACGTCATAAGCGTCAGATCCGTCACGTTAGCTCCCTTTGTCTCTTGTACTGGTTTTGTATCGTTGCCGCGATTGTACTCTTGTTGTGTGTTATCGGCGTTTCATTAATTTTATCTGAACTATGTGGACACTTGCGGCTACATTTAATGGTATCGCATACGTAATGACCACATTATGGAAAATCATGAAAAGGGGACGAAATGACCGCCTCTGAAAAAGTTGCCGTCAAGTCGGCTCAGAAAGCCTCGTTCGGCAAGGTGTTTGCCGTCCAAATCGCCGCATATGTGGTGCTGGTTGTGCTTGCTCTGATTCCCGGCATTTCCTATGGGAATGCGGAAGAGCCCGCAATCGTGTCGTTCACGGTTGTGGCTTCCGTGGCGATGATTGCGCTGCTTGCCGTGTTCAACCCGTTCCGCGATGGTGTTGCGGGGCATGCGATTTCCGTGATTGCGGGCTTGCTTTCCGTGGTGTGTGCCACGACGATGATGCTCGGACGTGCGATTTTCCCTGCCGGTTTGGGTGACGAAGACACGTTTTGGATGCAGGAGGCTGGATCGCCGGCGTCGGCGGTCTGCTGATCCTGCTGATTGTGGTTTCGTTCGGGCGTCAGATGGCGCGTGAGAACCGTACGCATCTGATTCGTTCGCTGTCGCACAATGTTGTGGAAGGCGTTGCCATGATTGGCAGCGCGGGCTGGTGCTTCCTATCGACGCTGCTGCCGATTCGTTCCGGCGAAAACGCGGCTTCCACCGATTATGGCTCGACGACGGCGTGGGCTGTTGCGGTGATTGTGGCGTTGTTGCTGATTATCGCGCTTGACGCGTGTTCGTATTGGTGGAATCGTGATGCCGATCCCGATCCGCAATCCAAGAATCCGTGGATCGGCATTGCGCTGCTGCCGGTTATGATTTCCGGAATTGTGGTCGGTATCGCATCGTACGCGACCGTCATGTTCTAATAGTGTGATTCCTGCAATCGCGAGAAAACGCGAAAGCGCAGGAAAATAATCGCAAGTATTTGCGGTAAGCGGTAATGTAAAAGCCCATAATCATGTGCGATTACGGGCTTTTACTGTAAGTTTGTATATTTATTTGTATATCTGATTTGCGATTATTATGCGAGGAATCCGAGATGTTCCAGCAATACTTTCACGCCGATCAGAATAAGCACGACGCCACCTGCGATCTGTGCGGGCTTCTGCCAGCGCGAGCCGAACGCGCGACCGATATACAGACCGGCTGCGGAGAACAGGCCGGTGGTGATGCCGATGATGATCACTGAAATCCAAATGTTCAACGACATGAATGCGAAACTGACGCCGACGGCGAATGCGTCGATGCTGCAGGCCACGGCGAGCGGAAGCATGTGCTTCCAATCGAAATCAGCGGTTTCCTTGGCGTTCTCTTCATCCTCTTCGAATGCTTCACGCACCATGTTGCCGCCGATGAGGCGAGCAGGCCGAAAATGATCCAATGGTCGACGGCGGTCACGTATTTGCTGAACGTGGAGGCGGCGAAATAGCCGAGCAGTGGGAAAAGCGCCTGAAATCCGCCGAACCAGAGGGCGGTTTTGAACGCGTCGAGGCCGCGTAGTTTTTTGACGGTGAGACCTTTGCCGATGGAAACGGCGAATGTGTCCATCGATACGGAAACGGCAATAAGTAATGTTTGAATCAACATAGCTGGTATATAGGTTCATCCCGCCGGTTTCCCACGGGATGGGCCTCGACGGAGTCTCACGTCCGCCTACGCCTAGGGGTACCGACATAGAACTGCCGCGCCAGCCAGCGGGCTTTGAATTCTGCGAATACTGTTCGCATGCCGTGAATTACGTGTTCCACTATAGCGGCCCCGGCGAATATGCGCGTGCAGTACGAGTGTATCCCGTCTGCGGGCTGTTTCTTCCACTCGCTGGAGGAATCTGGACACTTGGAGGGTGTGGTTTTGTCCGTTTTCCTCCAATCGGTGGAGGAATCTGCCGCTGAGAAGTTGATTTGCGGGCATTTTCTTCCAGTGACTGGGGGAATTTGTCCGCTGGAAGCCGTGTTAGTGGGGTGATTGTTCCAGTGAGTGGAGGTTTTTGCCCGCTGAGGGGCTGGTTTGCGGGAGGATTCTTCCAGTGACTGGCGGAATCTGGACGTTGGAAGGTATGCAAAAGCCCGTTGACGTGTGCGAGTGCGTACGTCAACGGGCTTTCCTTGGATTGCTACCTAAAGCTATCTAGAAAGGCGTGGAAATCACTTCTCGGATTCTTCGAGCGCTTGCGGGCGGCCACGATTTCTTCCTCGGCCTTGGCGGCACCGGTCCAGTAATCGCCCGGCAGCACTTCCTTGCCCGGCTCCAGAGCCTTGTACTGCTCGAAGAAGTGCTTGATTTCAGCCTTGTGGTACTCGGAAACGTCTTCGACATCCTTGATGCCGTCGAAACGTACGTCAGCCGGCACGCACAGCACCTTGTCATCTCCGCCAGCCTCGTCGACCATGTGGTACAGGCCAACGGCGCGGCATTCCACCACGCAGCCCGGGAACACGGAGTTCGGGATCATGACGAGCGCGTCGAGCGGATCGCCATCCTCGCCCAGAGTGCCGTCGATGTAGCCATAGTCATCCGGGTAACCCATGGAAGTGAACAGGGTGCGGTCCAGGAACACGCGGCCGGTCTCGTGGTCCACTTCGTACTTGTTCTTGGAGCCGCGCGGAATTTCCACCACGACGTTGAAGGTTTCTGCCATGTCATTTCTCCTTGAGATTGGGCAGTTTGCATTATCAGTAACCACAATACCGCTTTCCACCGAAGTGGAACCGGTATTGTGGTATGAATCGAAACGAATTTCTAGTCGAGCTGACCGAGATTAATCAGATCGATTGAGACTCAATCAGTCTTCGACTACGGTGAGCACGTGTGCCACGTCGGCCCAAGGGGCGAGCGAAACGTAGTTGTCGTAACCCCATTCGAAGTCGCGGCCGGTCAGCTCATCATGCACCTTGAGCGGCTTGTCGGTGGCGAAACCGAAGTCGCCAAGCTCGATGTGCACAATGGACTGGTGCGCGTTGTGTCCGTCGAGGTTCACGATCACGATCATCGTATCTGCCTTGCCGGTACCGGTCAGTTCGGCCGGAGTCTGACGCAGGAATGCGATCACGCCCGCGTCGTCGCTCGGCAGAATGTGCAGG
>ENA-OUNI01000075-OUNI01000075.1-human-gut-metagenome-genome-assembly--contig:-NODE-75-length-37683-cov-3.316168_pt1 | contig 37683 bp, 39 predicted proteins | sample MGYA00242499_ERZ504580 | MGnify/ENA primary metagenome ERZ504580 (study PRJEB26092, sample SAMD00036315) | human gut metagenome | host: Homo sapiens | study: EMG produced TPA metagenomics assembly of... | reverse complement strand
TGACGAAAGGAGGGGAAAGGAAAAGGAAAGAAAGAATGGATTTGAATTATCCATATACGGATAATCATCCCAGAAACGGATACGCAAAGGAATATGATGAGAGCAGGGCATGGTGCGAGGCTCAGAAGATGCAGGACTGTTATATCCAGAGCGTGGATGGATTAAAACTCCACGGATTCTATCTGCCGGCAGAGAATGCAAAGCGCTTTGTTATCTTAAGCCATGGCTACAGGGGCAGCAGATTTGGATCCCTGTCATTTATGGCAAAATATCTCCACGAGCATCAGTGTAATCTTCTGTTTATGGAACAGCGATGCTGTGGAGAAAGTGAAGGAAAATATATCACCTTTGGAGCAAAAGAAAAATGGGATGTGCAGCGTTGGGCAATTTATGTGTCCGAGAGAAATAAGGAAAATCTTCCAATCTATCTGTATGGACAGTCTATGGGAGCAGCCGCTGTGCTGATGGCATCCGGATACAGGCTTCCGTCAGAGGTGAAGGGACTGATTGCAGACTGTGGTTTTCAGTCTATGGAAAGACAGATGCGGGATATGGCTGACAACTGGTTCAATCTGCATTATATCCCCCTGCTTTTGAAGGAAATGGACTGTCTGTGTCACCTTATTGCAGGATTTCGTATGAAAGATGCAGATACCACAGAAGCTATGAAAAGGAATACAAGACCTGTTCTTTTCTTTCATGGAGAGAATGATACTTATGTGTACCCGAACAATTCATTCCAGAATTATATGCTGTGCAGAGCACCAAAGGAGCTGGTCATTGTACCGGGAGCAAGGCATCTGTGCAGTGCCTATGCAGAACCGGAACTGTATCAGCGTACAGTGATGGAGTTTTTTGAGAAATATGACGGTAGTAATTCTGAAAAATAATGTGATTGTTTTCCAACGCAAAAGGTGATTATGAATGACAACAATCCCCGACCGGGACTTATCAGATGCGTTTTGTTAAATGCATGATAAGTCTCGGTCAATTTTATGTAAAGTGTTCATTAAGTGCTGAGGGTACTGGTATTTGGGAAAAATCTGTGCTATTTTTGTCACGTAATTAAAAAAGTAATGTTGTAGCTGCCAGTACATTATTTTTAAAATAACTGTGGGCTACTAAACAAGTATGTAATGTTTTTGTACCCGGGAAAAGAGAAAAAACGGGTGATGGAGGTTAAATAAAGTATGACAAACTACTATCCTTTAACAGCAGCACAGAAAATGCACTATAACTGGATCATGGATTACGGTACACAGCAGGTATCCGGTGTCAGTGTTGTGGCGTCTGTACAGGCTGAACTGGATTTTGGATTATTAAAAAAATGTATTCAGATGGAGACAGAACGTTCCGGATGCACTAGAATTCGTTTTACGAAGCCTGATAAAGACGGAAATGTACAGCAATACCTTGTAAAACAGGATCCAAGAGATATCGGATTCAAGGATCTGTCAGGAATGGGAAGCCTTGCAAAAGCAGATGAGCTGATGCAGCAGTGGCATATGAAACATTTGATGGTGATGACATTCCCATGTGCGAGTTTACTATGCTGAAGCTGCCGGAAGGATATAATGGTTTCTTTGTACATATGGATCACAGACTGATCGATTCCTGTGGTCTGGTAGTAATGATCGGTGATCTGTTTCAGTTATATACCTATTATAAATATGGAACAGCCTATCCGCAGGAACTGGCAGACTTTGAGACAGTACTGAAAAAAGACCTTGCAAAAGCAGGCAACGGGAAACGTTTGCAAAAGATAAGAAATTCTGGGATGATCAGCTGGATGCACTGGGCGAACCTCTGTATTCTGATATTCAGGGACCGTCCGTACTGGAGGAAGCAAGAAAACGTCATGGAAATCCCAGACTTCGTTCTTCTGATATTGAGATGAAGGATCTGTTTGTGGCAGTTAAGGATTATTATCTGGAGCCGGGACCAACTAAAAATCTGATCGATTTCTGTATGAACCATCAGCTGTCTATGACAAACCTTCTTTTGCTTGGTATCCGTACTTATCTGTCAAAGGTAAATAACGGACAGGAAGATATCACTATCCAGAACTTTATATCCAGACGTTCTACTCATGATGAATGGACTTCAGGAGGAAGCAGAACTATCATGTTCCCATGCAGAACAGTGATCGCACCGGAGACAGATTTCCTTTCTGCTGCTTATGAGATCCAGAATATGCAGAATCGTATCTACATGCACAGTAATTACGATCCGGCACTTATCATGGATGAGATGAGAAAGAGATACAATACACCGGAGCATACAGGATATGAGAGCTGCTATCTGACTTACCAGCCAATGACTGTGAAGGTAGAGAATGAAATGCTTGGAACTATCCGTCAGCATGCAAAATGGTTTGCAAACGGTGCAGCCACCAAGAAGATGTATCTGACCGTATCCCATACAGAAGATGGAGGTATGAACTTCTCCTATCATTACCAGACTGCTCATCTGGAGGAACATGATATGGAACTGCTCTATTATTATATGATGCGTATTCTTTTCAAAGGAATCGCAGAGCCGGATATGAGCATCGGCGAAATTATGGAACTGGTTTAACTAAATCAATATCAGGAGGAAATGCAATGAATCAGGAAATGGAATTTAAAAATATCGTAGCACAGTACAGCAAGGTAGCACCGGAAGAAATGAATAATGAGATGAAATTTCGCGAGGATCTGGGTTTCAGTTCTCTGGATTTTATGTCCTTTTTAGGTGAGCTTGAGGATACCTTTGATCTCGAACTTGATGAGAGCGAAGTGTTGAAGATCACAACTCTTGGTGAAGCCTTAAATCTGCTGGAAGAACTTCAGTAATTTTTTTCGAAGTAAAACTTATAAAGATGTCAGGGTCAAAGATATTTTGTACCTGACAGGATATCCATAACTTGAACAGTTCAGAAAATAATGGGGGAACAGAGAATGCTGATCAGAAATATATTAGAAGAAAGTGCACGTAAATTTGACGAAGTAAAAGCAGTAAAATGGCTCAACAAAAAGGAAATCATGGAAAGAAGCTATGGCGAACTGATGGAAAATGTAGTTTCCACCAGAAAAGGTCTTCTTGCAGAAGGCTTTGAGGGCAAACACATTGCACTGATCGGAACCAGTTCTGTAGAGTGGATGGAAAGTTATCTGGGAATCATCACCGGATGTACCACTGCAGTACCGCTGGATGCAGCACTTCCCTGTGAGGATCTGATCGATTTGCTTAGCCGTTCCGATTCCGTAGCTCTTTTCTTAAGTCCGAAGCTTAAACCATATCTGGATGCATTTCTTGCAAACTGCCCGAAACTTCAGAAGGTGTGGATGCTTCAGGAAGAGGTAGAAGATGCACCGGCAAAGGTATATGGTATTGGTGAACTTCGAAATGCAGGAAAGAGCGCATCAGCAGATTCTGTCTGCCCGGATGCAGAGGATATTGCAACCATCATTTTCACTTCCGGAACAACAGGAAAGAGCAAGGGTGTTATGCTGACACAGAAAAATCTGGCTTCCAATGTTGAGGCAGTAAAGATTACAGCAGAACCGGGAACTGCCATGCTCAGTGTGCTTCCAATCCATCATGCATTCTGTCTGGTTATGGACTGGCTGAAGGGATTTTCACTGGGTGCAACTCTTTGTATCAATGATTCCCTGCTCCATATGGTAAGGAATATGAGTATTTTCAAACCGGATATTATGCTTATGGTTCCAATGATGATTGAGACGATTTATAAGAGACTGACTGCCGCTGATCCGTCAATCTCGAAGGCTGTTCTGGCAGAAAAGGTATTCGGCGGAAAACTGCGCATTATCTTTACAGGTGGTGCACATCTGGATCCGTACTATATTGACCGTTTTGCAGAATATGGCGTTGAAGTACTGGAAGGCTATGGAATGTCAGAATGCTCTCCTGTTATCAGCAATAATACACCGGAAAACCATAAAAAAGGTTCTATCGGAAAACCACTTGAAAATGCAGAGATCAGATTTGAAAACGGTGAGATCCTGGTAAAGGGAAGCAGTGTTATGAAGGGATATTATCAGATGCCTGATGAGACAGCAGAGACTTTAAAGGATGGCTGGCTGCATACCGGTGACAAGGGATATATGGATGAAGACGGTTATCTGTTTATCAATGGACGTGTGAAGAATTTGATCATCCTGTCCAATGGTGAAAATGTATCTCCGGAGGAGATTGAGAATAAGCTGGCTCTGAATCCGTTGGTAGGAGAAGTAATCGTCACAGGTGAGGACAATGGACTGACAGCCCGCATCTATCCGGAGCAGGCTGTTGTGGAAGCGAAAGCATTGGATGCAGAGGCAATTCAGACACAGCTTCAGACATTTCTGGATGAATATAACAGAAATCAGCCAACCTATCGCCGTATTACAGGACTGGTTGTCCGCAAAAATCCGTTTATCCGTAACACTACAAAGAAGATTAAGAGACAGGATGTTCTGATTGACGAGCCACTGAAATAAAACAGAGGCTTAAGATAAAAGTGGCAGCATACCGGATAAAAAAATTTCGGACAGAATATCAGCGAGCACTTCCGGTGCCAGATTAAAATTATCCCGGCTCCATTTGTGAAGAACGCCGATGGTACTGCCGATGGCGCAGGTAATCACATAGGAAACTTCTTCCTTTGTATGCCTGTCAGGCCTGGAATTAGATGTAGTCTCTGTGACATAATGATGGAGCATGGTCAGCATTTTTTCAAACAGATCATTTCCATGAGGCGTGCTCAAAAGACCGGACAGAAAAGGATTTTCCATAGTGTACCGGCACAGAGTCAGAAAATAGGAACTGCAGATATCCCGGTCATTTTGGCTGGAAATTTCCATCATGGAAAAACATCATGAATAGTTTTATCCTCAACTGCAGAGATCAGTGAAGGGATGTCCTGATAGTGATTATAAAAGGTACTTCTGGCAATACCTGCTGTTTTAGTGATATCGGATACAGTAATCCTGTCAGGCTTCTTTTCTTTTAACAATTTGAAAAAAGCACCTAAAATGGCCTCGTCAGCCACAGAATATCTTTCATCGGGAATTATATTTTGCATAGTTGTTTCCCCCGGGAGTCTGTAAGTAATACATAAAGTATATCACAAATCTGACGATACATCAGGTGCTTTTTCTTTTTTGATAAATTTTCAATAATATATAAAGAATAGGTAAAGGCTTGATTTATGAAAGAGTAAATGATAGAATAATATTGGATAAAATATTATCTGATTTTAATGAAATAGCGAAATTCTGGATAAAATAATATCCATAAAATAATAAAAAGCAAGGAGGGAAAATGGAGCAGTTTGTATGGGAAACAGCAGAGGAACTGGATCAGAAGCTTGCACAAAGGGTGCGTAATATCAGAAAACGACGCTCTATTTCTCAGGAAAAAATTGTCTTCCATGAGCGGAGTAAGCTATGGTTCAATTAAGAGATTCGAAACTACAGGACAGATATCATTGATATCACTGACAAAGATTGCCATGGCTTTGGATATTGCAGATGAGCTTAGAAATATTTTTACGCATGTTCCATATAAAGATATTCAGGAGGTCATAAATGAGGGAAGGTAATGCATTACAGGTATTTTATGATGAAAAACTTGTAGGAACACTGGCTATGACAGCTGACCATAAAGCTGCGTTTCAATATAGTGAAGAATGGATTGAAAATGGTTTTCCGATCAGTCCGTTTTCACTTCCCCTTAAAAAGCAGGTTTTTGTACCGACAAAAGATTATTTTGACGGATTATTTGGAGTATTTGCAGATAGTTTGCCGGATAATTGGGGGAGATTGTTGTTGGATCGTCTGCTACGTGCACATAAGCAGAATCCAGACAAATTAACGGTGCTGGATCGGCTGGCAATTGTTGGAAAGTCAGGTATGGGAGCACTTACCTATTATCCGGAGAAAAAAATAGATGAACAATATGGAGATGTGGATCTGGATGAACTTGCGGAGCGTGCCGGAAAATACTAAATACGGAATACTCCGATAGATTGGATGAATTATATCGTCTCGGTGGTACAAGTGGTGGAGCCAGCCCAAAAATTATGACTACAGTGAATGGAGAGGAATGGATTATTAAATTTCCTGCACATGTGGATGGAGAAAATGCAGGGAAGATGGAATATGATTATTCATGCTGCGCAAAAAAAATGTGGTATTATAATGAGTGAAACCAGACTGTTCCATCTGAGAACTGTGAGGGGTATTTTGGGATTAAGCGGTTTGACAGGATATCAGATAAAAATGGAACAAAGAGAATTCATATGCTGACAGCTGCTGCGTTGCTGGAGTTGAATTTTGAGCAGCCAAGCCTGGATTATCACAGTCTGATGAAACTAACAAAAATATTAACCAGAGATAATGAGAAAGATATGAGAGAGATGTTTCGCAGGATGTGTTTTAATGTTTTTGCACATAACAGAGATGATCATTCAAAGAATTTCACCTATTTATATGATGATGAAAAAGACAGATGGAGCCTGAGTCCGGCATATGATCTTACTTACAGTAACACATACTATGGAGAGCATACTACAACAGTTGACGGAAATGGACGTAATCCAGGCAGAAAAGAACTCCTGACTGTGGGAATTGCGGCAGGAATGAAAAAAGAGGTATGTATAGAAAGTATGGATATGGTAGAAAAGTGTGTGAAAAATATGCTGGGAAGATATCTTTAAAGAAATCGACATGTGGAATAATTTGTTACTTGGAGGACAAAAATGACTATTAGAAAAGCAGAAGAAAAAGACATTCTAAGAATAATTGAACTGTTGGGACAGGTATTGCAGATCCATGCAGATATAAGACCTGATATTTTTATTCCCGGTACCACAAAATATACTGTAAGCCAATTGACAGAGCTATTAGGAAAAGAAGAAAAACCCATATATGTAGCAGTGAACGAGGAAGATGTTTGTGTAGGATATGCATTTTGCCAATTACAGGAACAGCCTTTTTCAACTAATATGGTACCGTTTAAGTCTCTTTTTATAGATGATCTATGTGTTGATCAGCACGCACGAGGACAGCATATCGGCGAGAGCTTGTTTGAATATGTAAAAAATGAAGCAAAGCGAATGGGCTGTTATGAAGTGACACTGAACGTATGGGCAGGAAATACTTCAGCCGAAAAGTTCTATGAAAAAATGGGTATGAAAACAAAAGAAAGGCAGATGGAATATATCCTGGAACATTGATGCGTTGTATAGCATATTTGAGAAGTCTATCTGCGAATTTACAGAGATATCCGATGGATGAATCCAATCAGTCAAACAGTAAATATTAAAAGAAAATGCAAATCAGGCACAAGTTATATTTCGGAAACTTGTGCCTGATTTTTACAGTGTTATTTGGAAATTACAGGTGCTTTTGTCCGATATTTTTAGCATTGATATAATTTATGATCATGTCTGCTGCATCGGAAATATCAAGTTTGCCTGTATCAATAGACAGCTGATACTGGCTGGCGTCTTCCCATTCTTTGCCTGTGCAGAATTTGTGGAAAGATGCTCTTTTCTCATCCACTTCCTTTATCAGCTTTGCAGCTTTTTTCTCATTAATACCGTCCCGTTCCATTACACGTTTGATACGGCAGTCTTTATCTGCGTGAAGAAAAACAGTAGTTGCCTCAGGATCATTTGCATAAATCGCTCCTGAACAGCGTCCGATGATTACGGCAGGTTTTTGCTGCGTAAGTTCACGTATAAGTTCAAAAGATTTTTCCATCGGATTGCTTTCTCCGTAGCTTACAGCAATGCTGTAGAGCAGGCTGTTTACTGCCTTTTCCTGGAAAAATTCTTTGTTTTCGTCAAGCTTTCCAAGTTTTTTGGCCTCTTCTTCCAGTTTCTTTCTGTCATAGAGTTCCAGTCCAAGTCTGGAAGCCAGTTCTTTTCCTATTTCATGTCCGCCGCTTCCGCACTGTCTTGCTATTGTAATAATCATATCCCATGCCTCCTGTGCAATGATGTTGCATTTATTTACTGTCAAAGTACTTTTTCGGAATTATTATACTCAAAAAAAATCGAAATGTATATGCCAAAATCTACTATAAATTGCCTTCGCAAATCCTGATATTCTGGTACTTATGGCAAATTGGTCTGACAAATATTTGCTTAATAGAAACATTAGACAAATACTTTATATTGAGATATGATGAGAATTGTGGGAGCTGCTTTGCAGCGGAGTATTTGAAGCAGCTACGATCCATTATGCTGTTGCAAAAATATTCGGACCACTTTTGTTTGGAAGAGGATGGTGCGGATATGCCTGCTGGACAGCCATGGTGTTGGAATTTTTACCATATAAAAGCCTCAGGCTGCAAGAAAAAAGATAGGTTTTATCCGGTATATTACATTTGCATTTTCGTTCTCTTTCGTGGTGCTACTTTTTCTGAATCACGTAGAGAATATGGAAAAAATCATGTTTATAGCTTTTATCGTGGGAAATATTCTGTATTATATTGTGGGGATTATTCTGGCATTCCTATTCAAAGATAACAGAGCGTTCTGTAAGTATATTTGTCCTGTCACGATTTTTCTGAAACCTATGAGTTATTTCTCTGTAGTCAGGGTTAAGTGTGACAAAGAGAAGTGTATTTCATGTGGAAAATGTAAAAAAGTTTGTCCGATGAATGTTGATATAACCGATAACTCCAGAAAACGGAAAAACGGAACAGAATGTATTTTGTGTATGGAATGTGTCAGAACCTGTCCGAGGAAAGCACTTTGAGCCGAATTTCCTGCAGGATGTACTTTGGTGTCAGCTGTTACTGAGAACGAAACGAACAGTAGCGTAAGACCTATGTTAAATATAGTTAAACCTCAGTAAAGTCTATTGAACTTTTTTCTCAATGTTTCTATACTCTCCAATGTAATGAACACCCGATCTGTAATCGTGTGATGAAATATTCATTTCATTTGCAGGAATTCTGATTACATCACCATGTACTCTATTGGGAGTGAACTGATGCAGGGGATTTACGCAAGTATGGGAGTGATCATAAAAGGATGAAAGTAAACAAAGCAGATGAATTCTATAAGATATTAGAGAGAAAATCCATATATCCGGTGTTTCAGCCAATCGTCAATTTACAGACAGGCAGGGGTTTCTGCTTCTGATATTGTATTCGAAATAACAGAGAGATCAGACATAGAAAACTATCAGATATTGCAGCAGATCATGAAACATTATGCAGATCAGGGATATGAGATAGCATTGGATGATGTGGGAGCTGGACATTAGGCCTAAATCGTGTAGTGAATACCACACCTGACTATCTGAAAGCGGATATAGAACTGGTAAGGGATATTCACAAGTATAAGAAAAAAGAGATCATGATGAAACTCCTGTTGGATTACTGTAATGCAACAGGAGCAATTCTGATCGCAGAAGGGATAGAAACAGTACAGGAGCTGGAATGTCTGCACAGCCTGGGAGTGCATTACGGCCAGGGATTCCTCGGAAAACCAGAACGTGCATTTGGAAATATCAGTGCTGAATCGGAAGAAATATTAGAGCGATTAAATCGGAGAAAGAATATTTTATTTTTGGATATATCAGGCAAATAAGCCATTCATTTTTCTACATTTTTCAACAATAAATCCGAAATTACACCAGTTGATTAATCCCTGAGAGTTGTGTATAATTATAAAAATAAAGTTTTCTAGTACATCGTTTCGTAAATAACTATACCAATCGCGTAGGATGCGGATTCGAGTGTGCTGGTATAAAAACGCAGGCGTAGCGGGCTACGCTGAGGCTTTTAGACCTGTGCAATCGGATTCGCAGACAAGTGAGTGGTATAGTTATTTCGAAAACGATGTACTAGAATTGAGGAGTGGGTTATGGATCGCTTAGCACTTATTTTTGATAAACCAGCAGAAGCCTGGAATGAAGCGCTGCCCCTTGGAAATGGAACCATGGGAGCAATGTCCTATGGAAGATTTCAAAATGAAAGAATAGAATTGAATCTGGATTCGCTTTGGTCTGGAAATGGAAGAAACAAGGAAAATCCCAACAAAAATGTCGACTGGGATCTTTTTAGAAAACACATTTTTGCAGGGGATTACCAGGGAGCAGAGAATTATTGCAAAGAAAATGTGTTAGGAGACTGGACAGAAAGCTATCTGCCTGCAGGAACGCTTTCCATTAATGTGAAAAAACCCATTCAAAATGGAAACAGCTTTTATAGAAGAGAACTGTGCCTGACGAATGCAACTGAAAAAATAGAATTCTGCCAGGATGATTTGATTTATCAAAGAGAATTTTTTGTGAGTATGTCAGAACCAGTGATGGCAATTCATTATCATACTTCTCCAAATTGCAATCTTGAAATGTCAATAACACTGGAAAGTGAAATAAAGCACAAATCTGCTTTTTTTGCAGAAAATGGAATTATATTAGAAGGGCAGGCACCCATTTATGTTGCACCACCTTATTATTCCTGCGAAGTTCCTGTCGTTTATGAAGAGGGGCAGGGAATCCGTTTTGCAATTGGATTATATGTACAAACGAACGGTGGAAATGTATATCAGCAAGCGGATAAGCTTTTTATAAATACTCCAAATGATGTGTATATTTACGTGTCCGGAGTAACTGATTTTAAACAAAAAGAACTCTTTTTTCAAAAAGAAACTGTATGATGGAAAACATCCAGCACATTCAATATGAAAAGCAAAAAAAGGCGCATATGGATGTATACGCAAATTATTTTGATAGGATGCATCTTGACATTAATTATACACCCGATAATGAACTTGCATTAAAAATGTTTCATTATGCCCGCTATCTGATGATCTGTTCATCTGTACCCGGTTCACAATGTACAAATCTTCAGGGAATCTGGAATCACCATATGCGTGCTCCCTGGAGCAGTAATTATACTGTAAATATTAATACGGAAATGAATTACTGGATAGCAGAAAAAGCAAATTTAAGTGACTGTCATATGCCTTTGCTTGAACTTATAGAACGTACCTCAAAAAAGGTGAAAAAACAGCTCAGGATGTTTATCATCTGGCTGGCTGGGTAAGCCACCATAATCTGGATATTTGGGGACACTCAAGCCCGGTTGGACAATTTGGACAGGACGAAAATCCCTGTACATATTCCATGTGGCCGATGAGTTCTGGATGGTTATGCTGTCATTTATGGGAACATTACTGCTATACATTGAATGAAGCTTTTTTAAAAAAGAAGGCATTTCCGATTATACAAGGGGCCGTAGAATTTTACCTGGGCTATCTGGTACCTTATAAGGGATATTATGTAACTGCTCCCTCTACTTCACCTGAAAATACATTCCTTGCACCAGATATGACGACGCATAGTGTTACGTTTGCGTCAACAATGGATATCAGCATATTGAGAGAACTGTTTGGATTATATTTAAAAGCATGTGAAATTCTGGGAGTAGAAGATTTTACAAATGCAGTCAAAAATGTGCTTCAGAAACTTCCTCCCTATAAAATTGGGAAAGAAGGGCAGCTTCAGGAATGGTTTTATGATTACCCGGAAGCAGATATCAATCACAGACATATTTCTCACCTGTTTGGATTATATCCTGGGAACCAGATTCATAAAGAGAATGAACCTCTTATAGAAGCCTGCAGAACTTCTTTGGAAAGGCGTGGGGATAAGGGAACCGGCTGGTGTATGGCGTGGAAAGCTGCCTGTGGGCAAAACTTGGAGATGGAAATCATGCCCTGACTTTATTAAAAAATCAGCTTCGCTTAACAAGAGAAGAAGCATGCAGTCTGGTAGGTGGCGGGATATATCCGAATATGCTTTGTGCCCATCCTCCGTTTCAGATTGATGGTAATTTTGGATTTGCTGCTGCTGTGCTGGAAATGCTGGTTCAGTATGAAGAGCAGAAAATTGTTTTTCTTCCGGCATTACCAGATGAATGGAAAGATGGGATGGCAGAAGGCGTGAAAGCACCTGGTAATATCACACTTAATTTCAAGTGGAAAGAAAAACGGGTTACGGAAATAAATCTGAAATCTCCAATTGATGCGAAACTGGTAATCTTATATAATGGTATGGAAGAAGAAATCGTCCTGAATGCTGGAAGCAGTTATCAGAAGACGCTGATATAAAGAATATATTATGATATATGAAAGGCAGGATATCTTGTGATTATAAGACATCCTGCTGTTTTATATCAGATTACCTGCTTATAGATGAAATCGTTTCCCATATTCAGAAGGCGAAATTCCCATACACTTTTTGAATAATCGACTAAAATAAAGTTGATCGTCAATTCCTACCATAACGGAGATCTCCTTCAGGGAAAAGGTATTCTCCTTTATCAGTGTAGCAGCTTTTCTTATCCGCAGATTGTTTAAGTAGCTGGTAATACTTGTTCCTACTTCGGACTTGAAAACACGGCATAAATAGCTAGTGCTGAGATTGACATTTGCCGAAATGGAGGATAATGTGAGACGGTGCATGTAATTATTTTCTATGTATGTAAGGGTTTTGGCAACATCATTTTTATAATGCCCCTCACTATGAAGAAAGTCCTGATATGTGGTCCTGGCCTCTTCATAATTTTTCAGATTTTCTTTATATGGCATATCTGGTGCAAAGGATTGGTACATGGTAAAACGGTTATACAGCTTTTTTATCAGCTGTTCCACTTTTACTTGACTGCACATTAATTCTTTTTGGGAAAATACTACGAGCGCATTATGGGCACTAAGAACAAGAATGTATGGCTGTAGCACTCCCTGAACAGCATCCAGTATCATATCTCGCAGCAGATTAGCTGATATAGAAAATGCATCATTTGATAAAAATTTTTCAAACGTTACATAGCATACAGCACAGGAATGTTTCATAAATCCAAATTTTTCTGCTCCATATCTTTCAATGAACGAATCGAGAGACTCTTCTCCCTGAAAAAAGGAGAGAAGATGATCGGTTATGGGTTCAGTGATGTCTGTTTTCAGAATGGAATCTTTTCGGTCAGCTGTATTTTGCATTTTTTTTGTGGTTTTGTTCAGACAGGCAAGGAGTGTATCTGGTTGAATTTTGATTTTTAACAGATAGTCCGCAGCACCTAAAAGCAATGCACTTCTTACTGAATCGAAGTCTTCGTAGTTGCTTAGTACCAGTATTTCTCCGGGATATTCTTTTTCCTTCAGAAAACGAATTAGTTCCAGTCCGTCCATTTCAGGCATTTTCAGGTCAGTGATAATGATATCCGGATGATGTTTTCAATCAGTGGAACAGCCTCAAGACCATTTGATGCTGTTCCACAAATGAAAAAACCATGCTCTTCCCAGGGAAGAATGGAGCGAAGCGCAATTTTTACGATTGGTTCATCGTCAATAATTAATATACTGTACATAAAAGTCCTTTCTGTGGGCAAAAGTGGTTGTGATTTTTAGTTGTTATAATCTTTTGACAGTTCTTGTACATATAGTAAGGGAAGAGTCAGCGTACATGTGGTTCCTTCTCCAGGGTGACTATTGACCTTAAGTCCATATTCCTTTCCAAAATTCAGCTGTATTCGGTCATTTACATTGGTAATTCCAATCTTTTTCCGGTTTGTATGAGGTTCCAGCGCTGCAGGTGTCACTTCAAATCCTTTTCCATTGTCACAGAGTTCTATGATAAGATGATTGTTTTCTTCCCAACAGGTGATTAGAATTTCCATAACGGAGCCGTCATCAGAAGAACCATGCATAACAGAATTTTCTGCAAGGGGCTGCAGGATTAGTTTAGGAACAAGGCAGGAGAGCAGTTCTTCCTCTTCTACGTCAAAAGAGTACTCAAAGCTTCCGGCATACCGGATTCTTAAAATCGCGAAGTAGTTTTCCAGGTTCTCAAGCTCTTCCTGAATGGTTATATACTCGTTTTTATTAGTCAGTGTATTTTGCAAAAGACTGCTGAGGGCCTGGATTCCATCACTTACAATCTGGTCTTTATGCATGGCGGCTACAAAGCGCAGACTGTTTAAAGTGTTGAAAAGAAAATGAGGATTTAACTGATATTGAAGCATCTGTAGCTCCAATTCTCTTTTTTTCTTTTCCTGGCTTTTCTGTTGTTTCATCAGGCTCTCAATGGTATCTGCCATATGATTCATGCTTCCGGAAAGATCGGAAAGTTCGTCTTTGTGGTCATCCTGGATCCGTACGGAAAGATTTCCCTTTGATAATTCCCTGCAAAAATCCAGCATGCTTCTGATGGGGGAGGTAATTCCAGGATACACCATAGCTACAATTCCAATGCAGAGTAGAACAAGGAAGAATGCCACAGCCAGGATTTTCCAAAACATAGTGTTAACTTCAGAATTAATATAATGATATGGCATGGTATATACAAACAGCTGGTTCAGGTTTTTATTGAAAATATAAGTAACCAGCTGTTCTTCGCCATCTTTGTAAATGCTGAAAAAATCTGTTCTGTTTGGAAGTCTTGCTTGAATATTTTTCAGCAGCTTTTTTTCGGTTTTTTGCCCCAGTTGAATACTACGATCCCAGGAAGAAAGGATTGTTCCATCCATATTCAGATACATAATATTGGAAGAGTCAGCCAGACCTACTGGTTCCAGTACTGTTTTGGAAAAAATTTTTCATCAATGGAAATCAGGGTATAACCAATTACACGACTCTGACTGTATTGTTCATAAATTCTTCTTCCAAGAATCAGGATGTCCCGGTTACGGTAAGTATGTGCGTATGCCCATACATCCTGATTTTCTTCTTCAAGACGACTCAGGATCCTGCTTACATCATCCGAATATAACCCATCATATCCCAAATCATAAAAAATATTCCCATCTGTATCATATACTGTAATGTTTTTTGCCTGTGCAGGATAGATGATTTTACTTCGAATCATATGTTGGATTTCATTGATGGCTTGATTCTTTTCCGTATCTGTCATACCCTTTTTCAGAAGACCGTCCTTGATTTCCTGACTGATGCAGATGGAGCCGCAGAGATACTGATACTTTTCAATCTCACTTACCATATTCAGATTGATCATGGATAAAGTCTGTGAGATGGAAGTGGAAAGTTTCCCGAAGCGCTTCTGAAAAAATAATGAAACGAATAGAAGCTGATTCCTGTTAATGGTACAATAGAGATCAGGAAAAGCGCTATGATCAGCCTGGTTCTAATACTGAATTTTCGAAATCCCTGATATCGTTGTCTTTTTTTCCATGCCGCTGTCCCTCATTTCTAAAAAATAATTCGTACATGGTCCGGTAAAGATGGAAAAAATCGTTCTGATTTTCATGACTGTATCGGATTGTGACAGATTTATTATACAGGAAAAAAACAAGATAATCCATTTAAAATACAAATAGAAAAAGATTGTACATATATGTCGCAAGAAAATCCATATTATATAAAAATAACAGAAAAATGTTCCATATAAAGAATTGTTTTGTGAATTTACCACAAGAAGATTTTCCATTATACTAATATCATCAGGCAAACATAATAAAAGCCAACAAGAAGGAGGAAACAACCTATGAAGAAAAGATTTGCAGCTTCTGCTATGATCCTGCTATGAGCGCAGCAACAGTACTTTCCCCGCTTACTGCATTTGCAGAGGCAGAAGAACAGGAATTGAACATTGCCATTTTCCAGGGTGGATATGGGGATGCTTACTGGAATCAGATGGTGGAGCTTTTTGAAGAAAGCCATGAGGGCGTGAAAGTAAACATGACTATCAGCCTACAATTGGAGATATCATCCGTCCACAGATTGTAGCTGGAAATGCACCTGATTTTATCTGTCTTAACGATGGTGGTGAGGATGGTGTAATCCTTTCCCTGATCAAAGATCATGCACTTCTCAACCTGGATGATGTTTTTGACGGAGAAAATTATGCTGGAACCGGTACCTTCGCGATGATATTACAGATGGGATCCTTTCCAGTACAAAGTGTGCACCATACGGAGATGATGAGATCTATCTGGCACCATTCAACAGTGGTCCGCAGGGTCTGATTTACAACAAAACATTCTTTGATGAGAATAATCTGGAAGTGCCGAAGACCTGGGATGAGTTCTTTGCACTTGGTGATAAGGTAAAAGATATTGACGGACGTGCACTTTTCACATATCAGGGAATTTATCCGGGATACATGGAAGAAATGCTCTGGCCGGCAATTGCAAATGAGTGCGGCGAAGAAGCACTTACTAAGATTGCCAATTACGAAGAAGGTTCCTTTAATAATGAGGGTGTGTTAAAGGCTTTAAGTCATATTAAAGAGATTGCAGATAAAGGCTATCTGTTAGAGGCACTGTTGGTATGAACCATACAGAGTCTCAGACAGAGATGATGCTTGGAAAAGCTGCATTTATCACAAACGGAACCTGGATGGAAAATGAGATGCAGGATGCGCCAAGAGAAGATGGATTGAATTTGCAATGGCTACGATCCCGACCGAGAACGCAGACGATGTGCACTATGTATTTGACAGCTGCGAGCAGTTTTCCATTCCGGCAGCTGCCAAGAATCCAGAACTTGCAAAAGAATTTCTTCGTTTCCTGTATAGTGATGAATCTGTATCTGCTTTTGCAGAAGCTTCCGGTGCCCTCTATGCTACCAAGAGTGCCCGTGAAGTAGCAAAAGATAAGCTGTCTACTGCAATCTACAACATGTACGGAATCTACGAAGAGGCAAATGCCTCCTCCCTGATTATGAGCTTCGCAGCAGTTCCGGCTGACTGCAAGGTTAACCCGAAAGATGAGATATTTAATCCGATTACATCTGTTATGAATGATGAAATGACAGTGGAAGAGTGGGCACAGAATGTGGAAGATGCTTTTGCACAGGTTCGTGCTGATATGGAAGCTGCCAACTAAACTTCATATACCAGCCGGATAAAAACGGTAAAGCATGGAAAGGCTGCTACACAGTGTATGCTATGCAGCAGCCTTTTGTAACCCTGAACAGATATATCGCCAATCGGTGATGTCATCCACATTTATTAAATACTTTAAATTTAAAGAGGTGAACAAGCGTGGTAAAGAAGCCCAGATTATTTATAGCCCTGTGTACGCTTCCTGCATTGATTTTAACCATTGTTTTTATGATTGTGCCTATGGTAAATGCCATTTATCTGTCTTTTACCAGTTCCACTGCACTTAGCGTAGGCTTTAACAGCAAATTTGTATTTTTGGATAATTACAAGTATATGTTCCAGGATAAGGATTTTCTTCAGGCACTGTTTAATACTCTTAAGCTGATGCTGGTAATCCCGGCTGTGACCATATTTCTAAGTCTTGTATTTGCATTTATCCTTACTCAGGGACAGCTCAAGGAAAAGTCATTTTACCGGACCGTATTCTTTTTCCCAAGTATTGTTTCCATGACTGTAGTTGGTATTGTGTGGTCTTTTGTGTTTAATCCCACAAGAGGAATTCTGAATCATATGCTGGATCTGTTCCATTTCTCCACTTGGAAACACGCATGGCTTGGAGAGGGAAAAACGGCTCTCTGGTGTATCGGTGCAGCCTGGTGTGGCAGGCTATTGGTTATTATATGGTTATGCATGTGGCTTCCATTGACGGGATTTCCCAGGAGGTTTATGAAGCTGCTTCCATTGACGGTGCAACAGGAGTGCAGAAGTTCTTTAGGATTACCATTCCGCTGCTTCGCAGATCCATTGGAACGACCTATATACTTTCCCTGTCTGGTACTATCAATTTAAGTTTTACTCTGTCCAACGTTATGACAGGCGGTGGACCAAACGGTGCTTCCAGTGTGCTTTTACAGTATATGTATACGCAGGGTATGCGAAACGCTAATTTTGGATATGCCATGGCAATCGCCATGTTTACCCTGATTCTTGCAATTGTGCTTGCAATGATTTCTAAAAAAGTATCATCTGAAAAAGAATAGGAGGGAGACTGATGAAAACTGTAAGAACCTGGTGTATCAGAATCCTGATGATTCTGTTTACCGTTATCTTTTTGTACCCGCTTTTCTGGAACCTGATGTCTGCGTTTAAGACAAATGCAGAATATTTGACAGATCCCTATGCATTGCCCACAGCTTTGAATTTGGATAATTTTGTGGCAGCATGGCAGAAAGCAAATATCGCCGCTTATTTTGGAAATTCCATATTTGTGACTGTGTTTTCCACTGTATTGCTATTGCTTCTGGTTATTCCCATTTCTTATGTACTGGCAAGATACCGTTTTGCGGGCAGCAAACTGATCTCTGCCATTTATATGGCATGTATTTTTCTGCAGGCTACCTACATTATGATTCCTTTGTTTCTGGAATTACAGGCTGTGAATGGATTAAATAACCTGCCGGTACTATGCCTTGTTTATGCAGTTATGCAGTTTCCTTTTTGTATCTTTACTTTACAGGGCTTTATGTCTGCAGTACCCAGAGATTACGAGGAATCTGCAAGAATTGACGGTGCTACTAATATCCAACTGCTATCAAGAGTTATGGTGCCTCTTGCAAAACCCGGAATTGCGACCATTACGATGTTAAGTGCCATGGGCTTCTGGAATGAATATCCATTGGCACTTGTTCTTCTCACGGAAGATGCAAAGAAAACTCTTCCCATCGGAATGGCAAACTTGTTTGAAGTGCAGAAATATGCCACGGACTGGGGTGCACTGTTTGCAGGACTTGTAATTATTATGATTCCAACAATCATTATTTATCTGATTGGACAAAGATATCTGCTTCAGGGAATTGGTGCAGGCGGGTTAAAAGGGTAAAATGAAAGGGGAAATAAAATGCCAACTGATCAGGAATTAATAAAAATAGTTCCCTCCAGCCGCCAGCTTGCCTATCAGGCAACAGAGTTTTATGCGTTCTTTCATTTTGGAATGAATACATATACCAATCGTGAGTGGGGAGATGGAACAGAAACACCACAAATTTTTAATCCTACAGAGTTTGTTGCAGACCAGTGGGTGTCTGCAGCACAAAATGCAGGTATGAAAGGGGTAATCCTTACCTGTAAACACCATGATGGTTTCTGCCTGTGGCCGACCAGATATACCAGCCATAGCGTTGTCTCCAGTCCATGGAAAAATGGAAGGGGAGATGTGGTCTGGGAAGTGTCTGAAGCATGCCGTCGTTATGGGATGAAATTTGGAATTTATCTTTCACCATGGGATCGCAACAAGCCTTGTTACGGAAGCGGAAAAGAATATGATGATTACTATCTGGCACAGCTGACTGAGCTTCTCACCGGTTATGGAGATATTTTTAGTGTCTGGCTAGATGGTGCCTGCGGAGAAGGACCAAATGGAAAAAAACAGATATATGACTGGAAACGCTATTATGAATGTGTCAGAAAATATCAGCCAGACGCATGTATCTGTGTGTGTGGGCCGGATATCAGGTGGTGCGGAAATGAAGCTGGCGATGTAAGAAAATCTGAGTGGAGTGTTGTTCCTGCACGTACAGCACTTGCAGAGAGTGTACAGGAAAGAAGCCAGCAGACCGATGATAAGGAATTTAGAATGCGCCGGATCACCAGCGACATGGAAGATCTTGGAAGCAGAAGAGCGCTTGAAGGTGAAACGAATCTGATCTGGTATCCGGCAGAAGTAAATACTTCTATAAGACCTGGATGGTTTTATCATCCAGAAGAAGATGATCAGGTGAAAAGTCTGGAGGAGCTGATCTATATCTATATTGGGGCTGTTGGAGGAAATGCAACCTTTTTGTTAAATATTCCACCTATGCCAAACGGGCTTCTTCATGAAAATGATGTTAAACGTCTGGAAGAATTTGGAAGTTGGAAAAAGAAATCTTTTACTCATAATTTAATGAGTACAGCACATATTTTTTCAGAAAATGAAGATCCGACGCATCCGGTTTCTGATTTGACAGATGATACTTCAGAAACCTGGTTTCAGCCTGAAAGCAGCGAACTGCCAGTAGAAATAACCATTTGTCTGGACGGTTCATACAACTTAGGGTATCTGGTATTAAAAGAGGCTGTCTGCTATAGTCAGAGAGTGGAAAAATTTGAGATATTTGTTAAAGAGGGGGAAATATGGAATAGTATTTACACAGGAACAGTAATTGGTTATAAGAAGATCATTTCTGTTAAGGGGCAAAAAGCCAGAAAGTGAAAATTGTTTTACATGATTTCCGTGTACTTCCGCTGCTCTCATTTGTTGGAATTTATCCTGAAAGTCTTTAATAGGGAAAGCATTCTTTCTAATAATATCTTAAGGTAGAAGCAAGAAGATATTATTAGAAAACCATTGAACCTGCTTGAAAGAGAGAACATTCAAAGCAAAATTGCCAATTGGTTTGGAATAGATTTTTCCAAACTGTAGATTGTTTTTATAAGTAATCTTGGAACTAATGCAGGAGTCATGGTGCAAATGGACAATGTTCGCAGAAAGCACTTGTCTTTTAGAAAGGCTCGTATTAAAATGCTTGTCAGTGATCAGGTTGCAGAAACTTGCGATGCCTGCGACCGGACGGAGGACCTAAGGGTCCTCCATTTTTCTATATACGCAGATTTTTATAGCGATAGAAAAAGCATTAAAACCGATAAAACCATTTTTGAACTATGAAGAATAGATTAGAAATCTCATTGCGCGAAAAGGGATGATTATTGTTGACCGTGAGTTCACTGCGTCTAAATTAAAAGATATCAGTTATTTTGCCCTGATAGATGGGTACAAAAATCTGTTTTACAATCCCATGAGTTAGAAACGATTTTTGACCATAACACAGTTAAAATTAATCAAAAAATCAATCGCAAAATTTTTACGATTGCATTGACAGTGATTCTCCTTATCTATATATTATTGCAGTAGGAAAAACTTATCAAGTACTCGGAAATAACTAACTTGGTAATAAAATTTTTACTGGAGGTTATCAGAAATGACAGAAGAGAAAAAATGATAAGTGGAGAGTTATATAATCCAACGGATAAAGAATTGGAACAATTTTTAATTTCACCTGCTTGGATGTATGTGAAGTACATATAGGAGATAATGTGATGATTGGTCCAAATGTCACATTGGCAACTCCCATGCACCCATTTTTACCTGAAGAACGTAATAGCAGAAAAAGAGAAGATGGAAGCTTTTATAATCTTGAATAGGCGAAACCAATTACTATAAAAGATAATTGCTGGCTGGCATCCAATGTGGTTGTTTGTGGTGGTGTTACCATAGGAGAGGGATGTGTAATAGGAGCAGGAAGTGTTGTGACAAGGGATATTCCTCCATATAGTCTGGCTGCTGGAAATCCATGCCGGGTTATTCGCAAAATAACTGAAAAAGATCATATGGAATAAGATAATTACAATCAATATTTAGTGTATTATGACAACAACCGTTATCAGTGGAAAAGGTGAGGGAATCGGTTATGAGCAAGTAGCGAAGCGGATTGCGAATATCCGCTTGAATGATAAGATTTAATATAAGGCTATTGCACTGAGTAATTAGTGCAATAGCCTTTTTGCCAAAATAAGTTAGTTTTAACTGGTTGTATTACGGCGAATCAATATTGGAGTAATCTGTTTATGGACAGGCTTTTCCAATGGTTTAGGGGAACGTTTTTTTTGTTCTTCCATCTGTTGAACCAGAAGCTCCATGGCAGTTTGTGCAATAATATCAATCTGCTGACCAACGGTTGTGATTGGGAGAATTGCCTCACTGGCAATGGGAGAATTATCAAATCCTATGATTTCATAGAAAGAGGGTAATTCTCGGTATTTCTGGAAAATCAGGTTAAGAAACATGTTTGCATAGGTATCGTTGGAAAGGAAAATACCTTTTTTTGATTGGGATATTTCTCTTCTATTCTTGTAAAAATGCGTCTTATTTCATTTAAAATTTCCTGATAAGAATTACCGCTTACACTTAGATCAATATCATAAGGAACCTGATATTCTTCACAGGTTTCCTTAAATGCGCGAATACGGTCGTAAGCAGGAACTGTTTTCTCAACATTGACATTGATGTGGATCAGTATATCACATTTATCACGGATCAGCAGAGTGGTAGCCTGAAGCGCACCCATATAGTTGTCAGTGGTAACACTGCTGATATATTCCGCTTCACGTTCAATGGCAACGATGGGAATCTGATAGGAGGATAATTGTTTTGATGACAGCGTATGACTTAAAACAATGAGACCTTCAATCTGATAGGATAGGAGCTCTTCAATATATTGCTGTTCTTCTTCAGACCCATGTTCACTGCTAAAGACGAGAAATTTGTAGTGATAATCACTGTAGCTGGACAGCAGTTGTGTCAGCATTTCAGAATAATAATGCAGATAAAGATTCGGAATAATGATTCCGATAAATTCACTTTTTCCATTCGCCAGAACTTTTGCAAGTTTATTTTTTTTATAGCCAAGGATATCAAGGGCCTGAGAAATTTTTTCCTGATTTTCAAGTGTAAGGGAATCAGGATGATTGAAATATCTTGATATTGTAGTTTTTGAAAAATGGGTATATGCTGCAATATCTGCAAATGTCACCTGTTTTTTTGACATGAAACTTATTCTCCTTATAAATAAATGCAAATATTTTTTTTTTTAGTATAGCAATTATTATACAAAAAGGCAATATTAAAATAACCGATTACGTAACCGGTTATTTTAATGAAGAAAAGTGTTGACAGAGAGTGTGTGATGTAGTAACATCAGATTATAAAGTAACCGGTTACTTAACCGGTTTCATGAACAATGTATGAAAGGAATGGAGGAAAAAGTGCATGAAAACAGTGCAGAACCAGGTAAAGCCCGTAAGCAAGCAGACGTGGAGAAATAAGGTTACGTATGTGAAGAAAAACTGGCAGTTATATCTTTTTTCTTAATGCCGGGACTTTTACTGACAATCATTTTTAAGTATCTTCCGATGGGAGGGCTTTTGATTGCGTTTGAAGATTATAATGTAATCAAGGGAGTACTTGGAAGTCCATGGGTTGGACTTGAATATTTCAGACGTTTTTTATCATCACCGGATTTTATGAACTATCTGATGAATACATTAAAGCTGAGTATCTATGGATTATTATGGGGATTTCCGGTTCCGATTATTCTGGCATTACTTATGAATCGTATTCAAAAAACGGGGATCAAGAAAAAAGTACAGCTTCTGATCTATATGCCGAATTTTATATCTGTAATAGTACTTTGTGGTATGGTTCGTATGCTGTTATCACCGGTAGGACCTTTGAATAGGCTGCTTGGGATTAGCACAAACTGGATGACAATGCCATCTGCTTTCCGTACTATTTATATAGCAAGTGGAATCTGGCAGACTGCAGGCTGGGCATCTATTATGTATACTGCAGCATTATCTAATGCGAGCAAAGAGTTGGAAGAAGCGGCAGTTATGGATGGTGCAAACCTTTTGCAGCAGATCTGGTACGTGGAGCTTCCGGCGATTAAGAACATTATTGTAATTCAGTTTATCCTGCAGGCAGGAAATATTATGAGCATTGGATTTGAGAAGGCATATGCATTGCAGACAGATATGAACCTGCCGGCATCAGAAATTTTATCTACATATGTATATCGCATCGGTCTTTTGAACGGTGATTATGGTTATTCTACGGCAGTAGGTCTGTTTAATTCAGTTGTCAATGTAATTCTGTTGATTTTTGTAAACTGGGTTGTAAAGAAGCTGAATGATGGAGAGGGATTATAGGAGGAAGAGAAGATGGAGAAAAAGAAGAGAAAATATTCAAGGACAGATCGTCTGATCCTTGGAATTGGATTCACGATTCTTGGACTGTTTGTACTTTCTATTGCGATTCCAATTATATATGTAGTGCTTGCATCTTTTATGGATCCTACTGTTTTGAATAATCAGGGACTGAGCTCTGATATTAAGGACTGGACTTTGGATGCTTATAGAAGAGTACTGGAGAATGAGATGATCTGGCGCGGATTTTTGAATTCTTTTCTGTATTCATTTGTATTTACAGTGATCTCAGTTTTTGTAACATTACTGGCAGCCTTTCCTCTGTCTAAAAAAGAATTTGTGGGAAGAAAATTTTTTAATCTGATTTTTCTGATCACAATGTTTTTTGGGGGAGGAATGATTCCAACATTTATTTTGATCAATCAGCTGCATATGGTAAATACAGTATGGGCGGTTTTGATTCCGGGAGCATTTAACGTTTGGAATATGATTCTTGCAAGAACTTATTATCAGTCAATTCCGGCAGAATTAAGAGAAGCATCTGCAATTGACGGTGCTAATGAAATTCAGCATTTTTTCAAAATTATGATGCCGGTATGTAAACCGATCATTGCAGTACTGGCACTGTGGTCATTTGTCGGAATGTGGAATAGCTACTTTGATGCGATGATTTATCTGAACGATGCAAATCTTCAGCCACTGCAGCTGGTACTGCGTTCAATCCTGGTGCAGAATACTCCACAGCCGGGAATGATTGCAGATATCCAAAGCACAGCAGAGATGGCAAAGGTAGCAGAACAGTTGAAATATGCAACAATTGTAGTATCAAGTTTACCACTTTTAGTGATGTATCCATTTTTCCAGAAATATTTTGATAAAGGAATTATGGTTGGCTCGGTAAAAGGCTAAAGAAAGGAATGATACAGATATGAAGAAAAACAGAGTAAGAAGTTTGCTTGCACTTGGACTTTCTTTAACAATGATGGTAAGTATAATGGGGTGTGGAAAACAGCAGAGGCTTGATGCTGAGATTAATCCGGATACACCGGTATCGGATGTACAGTTTCCATTGAAAGAAACAGAGGAGCTTTCTTTTATTACCAGTGCACCGGCCACTTCAACACAGGATCCAAATAAAAGAGTGATTTTCCAGAGAATGGAAGAACAGACAAATGTTCATATTGACTGGACCTGCTTTGTATCAGATCAGTTTTCAGATAAAAAGAATCTGGCGTTGGCTCAGTTTGGAAATCTGCCGGATGGACTGTTTAATGCAGGCATGAGTGATTATGATCTGTTGCGTTATGCAAAGCAGGGAATAATTATTCCGCTGGAAAATCTGATTGACAAATATATGCCAAACCTTCAGGCTGTGTTTGAAAAATACCCGGAATACAGAACCATGTGTACAGCACCGGATGGACATATTTACTCTTTTCCGTGGATTGAACAGCTTGGTTCCGGAAAAGAAGCAATTCAGGCCATTGGAGATATTCCTTATATTAATAAGAAATGGCTTGATTATCTTGGTCTTGAGATTCCAACAACAACAGATGAACTGGAGCAGGTACTGATTCAATTTCGAGATCATGCAGATGATCTGAAACAAGAGTTTTCCATTGAAGGTGATGTAATACCGATGTCATTTATTATCAATAACGGAGATCAGGATCCTTCAATCTTAATAAATGGATTCGGAGATGGTTATGGGGACACAGGAGATCATTTTGCTGTAACAGATGAAGGTAAGGTGATTTATACAACGGTTCAGGAAGGATACAAAGAAGGTATCAAATGGCTGCATAAACTTGTGACAGAGAATCTGATCGATCCGGAAGCATTTACACAGGAATGGTCTACTTATGTTGCAAAAGGAAAGAATCACCGTTATGGACTTTGCTTCACATGGGATATTGCTAATATAGACAACAATACGGATTATGTGATGCTTCCGGCACTGACCGGACCGGATGGAATGAGAAATATCACCAGACAGAACAACAGTGAGACTAGCGGTTTTGACAGAGGAAGATGTGTGCTTACTACCAGCTGCCGTAACACGGCACTTGCTGCCGCATGGATCGATCAGATGTATGCACCCCTTCAGTCTCCGCAAAATAACTGGGGAACCTATGGAGAGAAGGATTCCTTTAATATTTTTGAGCTGTCTGTAAACAAAGATGGCGAAAATGTTAAAGCATATGGACTTAGGAGATCAGTCACCGGTGGAAGTACGTGAAGCGCAATCTGTAAATGGTCCTCTCGCTATATTAAATGAATATTATGACGTATATGTAACACAGCCGGAAGATGCGAAATGGCGTCTGGATAATATGCATGAGACATATTTACAGGATATGAACAGCAAATATGTTTATCCTAATGTATTTATGAGTATTGATGATACAAACAAAGTGTCACAGTATGATACAGATATTAAGAAATATGCAGAACAGAAGAAAGCAGATTGGATCCTGAACGGAGGAATTGATGAAGAATGGGATTCTTATCTGAAAAAAATGGAGAAGTACGGGCTTTCCGATTACCTTTCAATCAAGCAAAAATATTTTGACCAGTATCAGGATTCATTAAGCAGTGAAAAATAAGAGAAGATATCATTTTGACAGGAGGAACTATATGAGCGAAATGTTGGAAAAGGCAAGAAAATATGAATTTATACAGGGACAGCAGATCAAAGAGGAAGAAAGACCAGCCTTTCATATAACTCCTTATGTTGGCTGGATGAATGATCCAAATGGATTTTCCTATTATAAAGGAGAGTATCATTTGTTCTACCAGTATAATCCGTATAGCACACATTGGGACAGTATGCACTGGGGACATGTAGTGAGTAAGGATTTATTGCATTGGAACTATGTTCCGACTGCATTGGCACCGGATGAAGATTATGATAAATTCGGCTGTTTTTCAGGAAGTGCCATAGAATTAGAGGATGGCAGACAGTTGCTTATGTATACTTCTGTAAATCAGGAGAAACTGGAAGACGGAACTGTAAGGGATATTCAGACACAGGCAGTGGCAGTTGGAGATGGTAAGGATTATGAAAAGTATGATAAGAATCCGGTTCTGACAGCCAAAGATCTTCCAAAGGGGGCTAGTAAGTAGACTTTCGTGATCCCAAAATCTGGAAAGGGAACGATGGAAACTTTTATTGTGTTATAGGAAGTCGTCCGGCTGATGGAAGCGGACAGATCCTTCTTTACAGAAGTAAAAATGGCTTTGAATGGGAATTTGTAAGCATTCTGGCAAAGAATCAAAATCGTTATGGGAAAATGTGGGAATGCCCGGATTTCTTTGAATTGGACGGCAAATATGTGCTTCTGACAAGTCCACAGGATATGCTTCCGGAAGGATTAGAATTTCATAATGGAAATGGAACGTTATGTATTATTGGGGAGTTGGATCCTGAGACACATACTTTAAAGGAACAGTTTTGTCAAGGTGTTGATTACGGAATTGACTATTACGCAATGCAGACACTGCTTGCACCGGATGGACGAAGAATTATGATCGCCTGGATGCAGAACTGGGATACGCTTGCATATCGATGCAATGACTCTGGATGGTTCGCACAAATGAGTCTTCCAAGAGAACTGTCTGTTAAAAACGGAAGATTGTATCAGGTTCCGATCAGAGAACTTAATGCCATGCGTGCAAACAAAGTCGAGTATAACAATGTTGTGATAAAAGATACCAGGCTCACACTGGATCAGATTGAAGGACGAACGGTAGATCTGGAACTTGTGATACGACCGGCAGATAAAGACAATCTTTATAAAAAATTTGAACTCTGTTTTGCAGAGAATGAGAAATATCATTCTACATTATGCTTCCGTCCGGATGAATCTGTTTTAAAAATCGATAGAAAATTCTCAGGAAGCGAACGGGCGCTGGTTCATCAGAGCAGTTGTCTGGTAAACGGTGACAGCAATGAACTAAAACTGCGTGTGATTTTGGATAAGTTTAGTGTGGAAGTATTTATTAATGACGGCGAGCAGGTTATGTCTGCGGTTATTCTTACAAAGCAGGAAGCAAAGGGGATTTCTTTCTTTGCTGATGGTGCAGTTAAGCTTGATATAGTGAAATATGATTTATTATAATAAAGCGTTATAAATTGGGACATAATACAGCATTTATTGGTAAGGTTGGTAATGATTTTTTTGGAGATCAGTTGAGAGCAGCCATAAAAGAAGCAGGAATTGATGACATTGGATTATGTACAGATGAAAAAATTCATACTACGCTTGCTATGGTACATACATATCCGGATGGAGATAGGGATTTTTCCTTCTATCGTAATCCGGGAGCAGACATGATGCTGAATAAAACTGAGATTTCCGAGGATATTCTCAAGGAAACAGAAATGCTAAATTTTGTCAATGTAGCAGCTTCTATCATTACTACAAGAAAAGGTGCGCTGCGAGTAATGCCTGAACAAGAAGAAATCCAACAGTATTTAAAAATTATCAGAAATGCAAATAAGTAAAAAACTTTAAATTTGTAATTCTTGCCAAAAAGCAAGGAAATCGCAAGACTTTGGTCATGTGAATTCCTTGCTTTTTTTCTCAAAGTGTCAGGTAAGGCTCTTGTTTATGGAAGAAATCAGCTCTGCCAGTTGTTTCCTTTTGGTGCGTGTGTCACCGTTGATCATCAACTTGGAATAAATCTGGTTGACATATTGTTTCACAGTGCCTTCAGAGAGAAATAACCTCTCTGCGATTTCGCGGTTGCTCAGACGGTCGGTGATCAAAGCTGCGATTTCTGCTTCTCTGCTGTTCAGCATATTTAGGATCTCAGGTCTGGAATTATGGCTGGACAGGCAGCGGCAGTGTTGTTCATAAACAGAACCAAGGGAAAGGATCCGGTCTGTGAAAGGCTCTGGTGTTATGGAATTAATACTGTCCAGCATGTCCTTGATATAGTTATAATTTTCTACAAACGGAATCAGAAAGCCATCCGGCATGGCGTGTCCTAAGGCTTTCTGCAGAAGCTGTCGTGCATCATGATGTTTGCCCAGCATTGTGTAAGCAGCAACGGTCTGGATCTGAATGTGGAGAGACACAAGTTCATAGTGCATCTTCTCACAGACAGGCAGAAGCGTTTCGCTTCTGCCTATCACTTTTGCGTACATTTTCTGTGAAAGAAAGACCTGATTCTCGATCATTTCCATCATAGGTCTGCAGGGAGAAAGAAAGCTGACAGTGGATAACATATGGTCTTTAAATAATGCAGGAACCTTTTCCGGCATTCTAATTAATGCATAGTAGTAAGCATAAGTACTGTCAAAAATATTCAGCCACATCATATTGTGGAGAGACAGAAGCTCCTTACGCTTTACTTCAGGGTTCTTCACAAAGGTGACGCCCTCCTGAAAAAGGGAAAGCCTTGCAGCAAGGAAATCACAGCAGAGCGAAATATTGTGCTGTCCGTTTGAGGCAATGGTGGAATAAGTCTGCTCCAGTAGAATCTGTGCATCTGAAAAATTCCCCTGCATAAATGCTGCCTCTGCATTCATGAGCAATTCCGCACCCTGTCCATGTCCCTGGGTAATCCTGTAATAGTGGGGCATACATTCATTCATAGCTGTCAGTTCTGCATCCAGGTTCCGGATCTGCGGTGAAACATCATCAGAACAGAAGGAGAACCGAAGGTCCAGCTTCCTGTTTTGCGGATACTGATGGCAGGTCTGGTCATTTTGGAACTGGCCTGACGGTGCAGAACGCTCATACCGGTGATATCGTTATACATCAGAAAACTCATAATAAGATCACATTCTCCGGAGAGATTCTTTCTCTCATCTTCGGACAAAGTGTTATCTTCAGCTATGGTATCTGTCAGAAGCTGCTTCAGTTCCAGCATTTTGGGAATCTGATGCCAGGTAAACATACGGCGCATTAATACGAGAAGGGCCAGAGGCCTGTTCTTCAGGATTTCTGTTGGACAGACATCAAGAAATGCGAGAACCTTTTCCGGCGAAAGAGAAGCCAGGAGGATTCCTGCATCCTTTTGGATAACAGCAAGTGCTGCATCATAGTTAAGAGCCTTGTTATAGGCAGCAAGTGCCTGCAGGAACTGTCCCCGGGATTCATACCATTGTCCGTAACGATTCCGGAAATCTGTCTGTTTTTCATGGGAAAGCATGGCAAAGGCACGCTGTGTACATTCCTTCATCATATGGTGAAAACGGAAGCTGACTCCATCGGGCAAAGGAGTGATAAAAGCATTCTGTCTGGTCATAAGGGAAAGAATCTGTCCGGCTTCCGGATTCCCTGTAATAAAAAGAGCCATCTCAACGGTAAATTCATCTGCAAGTCCCATAACAGTGAGAAATTCCTGCTGCGCATCAGAAAGAGGTGCGATCATGGCAGAGGAAAACATATCATAGATATTAGAAGTATGGTCAGGAAAATGTCCGCTTTCAAAAAAGGTACAGAGATTCAGATAGACTGCAGAGAACCACCCCTCACTGGAATAGAGAAGCGTATTCAGCTGATCTTCGTTCAGACTGGCACCGCAGCGATGGGTATAGACAGAAAGCTCCCGGCGATTTAGACACAGATCCCTGGTATGGATCTGATATAACTTTTTGCCAAGACGGAGAATTTCTTTTCCGGACAGAAAAGCATTTCTGCCGGATACGATCAGGTGGATATTTTCAGGCAGTTTGTTGGCAAGCATACAAAAAAAATCTGCAACATGAGGTTTATCCAGCAGATGAAAATCATCAATAAAAATGTAGTAAGAGGTCTGACTGCTCAGGGAATAACAAAGCTCATCAGCAAGCATCCCGGCACTGGCAGCATCTGAGGGGCAAACATAATTATCCAGAAAATCAAGCCCTGCAAAGGCAAATGCCTTCTGAACGCTCTGCCAGAAAACAGACAGATTATCAGAATAAATACTGATCCGGATCACACAGGAATGTCCGTTTTTGATCTGTTTGTCCAGATACCAGTTGATAGCAGTTGTTTTTCCATATCCCATGGGAGCAGTCACAGCAGTGAATGCAGATTGTGAAATCGGTTTCAGATTCTCCTGCAGACGCTCAGAGATGTAAATTGTATTCAGACTATATTTCTTTTTAGACATCTGTAAAACCCCTCACTTGATACGATATGTTTCATTTTAACATATAAAGTATCAAAATGAAACTTTTTCCAGGTGGTTTTTCAGATAACAAAGGTTTTGGATATCAGAAAATGGAAGAAAATACGGCACAGTTTTTCTTTTGTTTTGCTGTGTACAGTGCCTTATCTGCTGTTTTTATAATTTCTTCATAGTCAATTTTATCATCAGGAATAAAAGTATATCCCACACTCTTTTTCACAGAATAAGGGGGAATGGTACATTCCATAAAATGGTTTATAGTTTCCTCTAATAGCTCTTTCTGTGAAAAAGGGCAAAGCACCATAAATTCATCTCCGCCAAAACGTCCGATCAGTGACGGTCTTGGGAAAAATTCCCTCAGCTGTTTTACTGTCTCCAAAAGAACCTTATCCCCTGTCTCATGTCCAAAGTTGTCATTGATTGCCTTGAAATCATCCAGATCGATCATGATAAAAGTGTAGGATGGTCTGGGGTTTTTGTCCAGAAATTTTTTGCATAATTCTTTAAACCCATTTTTGTTATAGCATTCGGTAAAGGTGTCTTTCATGTTTTTCTCTTTTTCCTTCAAAATAAGATCATAAAGATTGCTTACATCAGACACAACACCAATTAAATATAATTTGTCTTCCCGCATATAGGGAGTAGCGCATACACGGCACCAGTGGTACTTGCCTGTTCCACATTTCATCCGTGCATCGTAGACAGCCTGCTGTCCGTTCAAAACTTTTCCAAAAGCATCGGCTACAGTCCCGTGATCATCCGGATGGACAAAATAATCTGATACAGCTTTCATATATGCGTCCGGTGTCAGGGATGAAAACTCTTCCAAATCAGACAAAACCTTCTCTCCGGATACCTGATATATGGCTTCTGCATTTTCAAAGCGAACGTATCGCTGCTTTTCAACATCCACCTCAAACAGGCATAATCCGGCACCCTTTAAAACTAAATTCAGATAGTCTTTATAATTAACTGAATGCACATTATCACCTCCGCTTTTTGCTTTTATTTTACCATAATCCGGAAAGTGAAGCAAACGATGAATCTGCGAAGCTGACAGATAATTTGGAAATGTCTAGAGCTATGATCATACTTTGGGGAATACTTTAACCGAATCAAGTAAGTCCCCTGTTTCGATTGCGAATATCCGCTTGACCTGATTCAGGATCAGAGAACGGAAGAAATTTTGATCATACAGGGGGCACTTTTTGGTGCCGAAAAGTGCATTATCAAATGAGAGAAAATCAGTTATAATTATAGGTAACAGAAACCTGACCGGACTGTGAAATGACATTGCGTTCAGGAGTATGCGGAAACAGCGGATGTACATATTCGCCAGATCAGGATCAGAAGGAGGGATTTCAATGAAGAAAAGGTTATTATCAGGAATACTTGCACTTACAATGTGCTTCTCCATGACACCATCCATAGCATGGGGCAGTGGAATGACGGAATTCTCGGATGGGGGGGCATCCGGGGAGTCAGAAAAGAAAGAAGAATTTACAGATGAGCCGGAGATAGAGGAGGAGAAAGAACAGCCGGCAACTACTGCAGGAGTACCGGAGGTGGAAAATGGCTTCAGTGACGGAATACTGGATGCAGCACAGGACACTTCTGCTACAACGAAACATACAGTGAAAATTGATACCAGTCCCAGTTATAAAATAGGTACGGATACAATTTATGATGTGATAAATAATCATGATGGGACATTGACTGTGGGGGAAGATCCGGAAATTATAGCATCTTCGGGCGAGTTAAGCAAAGGATATAGTATTAAATATAAGAGCCAAAACAATATCATGCCTTATGCGCAATATCATAGTAAGAATCCAGAATCAAACGATGAACGATATTATGGGATTAATAAGCTAAATGATATTCCTAAGGAAAGGAAAATTAATATTACGAATATTTATACTTTATTTTGTGTAGTTTCCGGTCACCTTGGAGGTGATATATTGGCTAATTATCAGGGGGTAGAAAACCCAATAAGAGTTAATTATGGTTTACAGGGTGGATCAGGTGGGCCAAATAGAGATTGGGTATGGAATGGTGATGGACAATGGAATACAGACCATAATATTGAGCCAACTAAAGCAGGCTATAAATTGCTGGATGGTATACTCAAGCAAATGGAAATGGAAGCAAGATAGAGGGAGTTTCGCAGGCTGTTAATGCGGCGGTTGCAGGTTCCAATAACTATAAAGAAATAACATTATATGCAAAGTGGGTTCATAAGCATGCCTGGAACTATAGTTTAAGTGGCGATACTCTTAAGGCATATTGCTCAAACACAACGTCACAATGTGATTATTATGGAACAGGTTTTGACAATGCAAAGGCAACAGTTTCACTTAAGCTTAATGGATTTGATAACAATAACTGTGCTGAATATGGCAATTCTTATTCTGTAACATGTGCTAATAGTCTTCCGTCAGAAATAGGGGCAACAATAGGATCAATCATATATGCAGGCCGTGACGGGACCACTTTTTCGGAAAGTGAAACACTTCCCACCTCTCCAGGAAAATATAAAGCGAAAGTAAATATTACACTGCCTGGAGAGCAGTACTCAGGAGAGATATCTACTGATTTTGAAATTAAAAAGGCACCGGTTACCCTAACGGTTTTCCTGGATGATTTCACATATGGAGAGCAGCCAGCTATACAGATATGGGCAGCACCATCTGACAGTAAGGTAGTTTATCAATACAAAGTTAAGGATGAGGATGACAGTACTTATGCTGGTATAACGGAAGAAGCCTGAAAAAACTTTCTGCCGGAGAATATACCTTAAAGGCAGTGGTGGAAGAAACAGCGAATTATGAGGGAGATTCTGATACCTGTATTTTTAAGGTTAAAAAAGCAAGTACTACGAATTCCGATTCCAAAGTCAGCATCAGTGGTTGGACATATGGTGGATATAATGGAGTAGAAAATACACCGTCAATAGATTCGAGCCTGAACCCGGAAAATCAGACAGTCCAGTACACTTACTATACAGATGGGGCATGTAGCACACAGACTTCAACTAAAAACGGAGCAGAAACAGAAGGCGGGGTACCAAAGAATGCAGGCACCTATTATGTAAAAGCCCAGATACCGGAATCTGCCAATTATAATGCCGGAACAGCAACCGGTACATTTGAAATAAAACCACTCCCGGCGCAGCTTGACTGGAGCAGTTCAGACCTGACTTACAATGGAAAGGACCAGACAGTCACTGCAAGGGTGAGAAATGCCCTGCCCGGTGATACCTTTACACTGACATATGAAACTAACGAAACTTACACAAACACCGGAAAGAATGCCCGGAAGTACACGGCAAAGGTTACAGCTCTCGGAAATGCCAATTACAGCCTCAGCCAAGAAGAGAGCATCCATCCATGGGTTATCAATCCAAAAGCAGTAACAGTGAAACCGGATGATTTACACAAGCATATCGGCGGGGAGGAACCTCAGCTTACTTATACCACAGACGGCATCGTTGAAGGTGAAACACTATCTGGGATCACATTGCAGAGAGTATCAGGTGAGGATGCCAGAAAATATGAAATTACAGCCACAGAAACAGCAGGTGCAAATCCGAATTATACTGTCACACGAGAGAAAGGCACCTTTACAATTGAGGACCATAACTGGCCAAAAGACGGAAAGATATTAAGCCCTGCAACTTCATGGTCAGAAGGAATGCAGGAGCGAACCTGTACAGCACCAGGCTGTGGTCAGAAAAGATATGATTCCATCCCGAAACAGGATGGAAAACCGGCGGATCCCTATGCAGATAAAATAGATAAATATATCCAGATATTTGGCTCAGAAATCACAGCAGCAGCTCTGGACAATGAAGAAACAATCCTTTTTGGACTTTTCCCGGGAAGTGATAAAACCAGAATTGATAATGGATCAGGAGCTAAAGTATGGCTTGAAATCAATCATGTTAATAATCTTGATCCTGCATGGCAGAATTTAATCAACATGGAAATAGAAAAGACAGTGGGAAAAAATGCAGACCAGATTTTATTCGACATAGATTTATACAGACAGCTTGCGGGTGAGAACAGGGTACTTATTACAAATCCGGGTATCAATATGAATATCAGGATTAAAATCCCGGATAAAATGATTAATAATCAGCCTTATACCATCCGGGATTATAAAATTCTCAGACTGCATAAGGACAGTGCAACGAATCAGGCAACTGTTGATATATTAGATTCTGTCTTTAACAGCAGTACTAACGAGCTTACCTTTAAGTCAGATAAATTCTCCATTTATGTACTGACTTACAAAGACACCTACTATTCCCCAAGCTACCCGGTAACAGGCATTAAGGTATCTCCGGATACTCTTACCTTAACAAAGAAAGATGAAACCGCCCAACTTACCGCAGAGGTGACACCGTCTTATGCAGACAATAAGCGTGTAACCTGGCAATCCAGCGATGAGAAGTAGCAACTGTAGATGAAAACGGCAAGGTAACAGCAGTTGGAAACGGAACTGCCACCATTACCGCAACATCTGTAAGCGGCAGTTATACAGCGACAGTTTCCGTAACAGTGAAAATCCCTGTGGAAATCCAGAAGCTCACCATAGAAGCAGAGAAAGAAACCCTGACAAAGATTGGTGAATCCACAGAACTGAAAGTAAAGATCGAGCCTGAAAATGCAGATTTACAGAAACTGATCTGGAAATCCGATAACGAAAAAGTTGCCACTACAGATGAAAACGGCAAGGTAACAGCAGTGGGAAATGGAACTGCAGAGATCACAGTTACAACAGAGGATGGAAAAATTACAGCTTCCATTATGATCACAGTGAAAGTCCCGGATGAACCCACGATCAATAAGACCACAGGCTTCAGAAGGTTAAGAGCCCGTTCTGTAAAACAGACAAAAACTTCTGTGACATTGCAGTGGAACATCATTAAGGATGCAGATGGATATTTCATATACGGCAACCGCTGTAATACAGGTACAAAGTCTTACAAGTACAGGAAGCTTGCCACTATCACCGGTGGAGATATCAGCACATGGACCCAGAAGGACCTGAAAAAAGGTACTTACTATAAATATGTGGTAAAAGCCTACAGACTGGTAAATGGCAAAAAGGTAGTGACAGACACATCCATATCTGTACATGCAGTCACCGGAGGCGGTAAATACGGAAATGCAAAAGCTGTTTCCGTAACCCAGATTGGAAATAAGAGGAATGTTTCAAAGATCACCCTGAAAATGGGAAAAACCGCACAGATAAAAGCAAAAGAAGTAAAGAAAGATAAGAAGATCGAACGCCACAGAAAACTCTGCTACGAAAGCAGCAATACAAAAGTAGCCACCGTTACCCCGGATGGCCTTATCAGGGCAACAGGCAAAGGAACCTGCACAATATGGGTATATGCACAGAATGGCATATACAAAGCTCTGAAAATCACTGTAAAATAATCCTGATGGAAGTTTTCAATGTGAAATAAACAAATACCGGATTGAGCCAAACAGGCTGATCCGGTATTTGTTATGTTATAGGAAATTACTCCGTAATGTTCCTATAACATAACAAAACCCTTCGGGCAGGATCGCACTGCGGCGAGAATTTATAAGTGTTATAGAAAAAACAGGAAAAAGGTGGTAATATAAAAAAATACAGAGAGAAAGGACGTGGCAGAGCGGACATATGACGGAAAATACAGTATTACCACTGATAAATACAGCATTTGAGCCAGGAAATGCAAGAAAAGCAGCAGAGAGTTTTGCAGACAGAGATTTCCGGGAGATCGCTATTGCAGAATTTTATTATTTCACAGGGCAGGCGCAGAAATGCAGTGATCTGGTGGAGATTTATATTATGAGTTCCCGGCTGGAACTGAAGCTGTCTGCATGTATGCTCTATGTGTACTCTAATCTTACGCTGGGAAATGCGAAGGCATCCGAACGTGGCCTTGAGATCATCCGGGAATGTCTGAGAAAAGAGATGGCAGCTCCCACTTCTGAGAGAAATACAGCATATTGTGTATTTGCAGGATATATGGGAACCGTTCTTTTACACCTCTCTACAGAGGAACTGCCGGATATGAAGAAATATATGAGCAGTCTGCCTCAGGGACTGAGAATTTTTGCTGCCAATGTAATTTCCCATGACCTTTATCTGAAAGGTGAATACAGCAGAGCGCTGGGAATCTGTGATGCGGCACTGTTTTCCTGTAAAGAAATTTATCCTGTTGGGATGATATATCTTTACTGTGTGACTGCTATGTGTGAAATCAGTCTGAAGCATCAGGCGGAGGCAGAAAAAGCCATACTCACTGCATGGAAACTGGCAGTGAAGGATGAGCTTATCGAGCCGTTTATCGAACTCCACGGACTTCTCCAGGGACTTCTGGAGTCCTGCATCCGCAAAGAAAATCCGGAGATGTACAGAAAAATATCGGATGCAGTTATTACCTTCAGCCGTGGATGGATGGCGGTTCACAATCCTGCATCAGACAACCCTGTGACAGACGCTCTGACTACCATGGAATTTTCCATCGCCATGCTGGCCTGCCGGGATTGGAGCAACCGGGAGATCGCAGAACACATGGGGGTATCCTTAAACACAGTGAAGCATTATCTTACAGATATCTTTAATAAGCTTCATGTAAAAAAGAGAGATGAATTAAAGAATTTCGTATTAAAATGATCGGGAAATCCAGGAAGATACGGTATTTGCTCTGCGTAACCATCCGCTGATGCCGCAGGATATGAAAATACATAGTAATAATGCCCAAAAACAGAAGATACATTTTTAGTAAAAAACGCTTTTGAATAACTGCGCGTCGCATTCTCGTTACTTTAGCCTGCAAATAAAAAGTCAATACTAAAATTGAAGAAAGTTAAAAAACTTTACAGGTTAAAAATTAGGCATTAAA